>Ga0126381_100000553_pt1 | contig 40740 bp, 38 predicted proteins | sample PanSoiMetPlot_28_FD_96465 | JGI IMG/M metagenome (GOLD analysis project Ga0126381, IMG submission 96465) | Tropical forest soil microbial communities from Panama - MetaG Plot_28 | ecosystem: Environmental > Terrestrial > Soil > Tropical forest > Bulk soil | place: Panama | collected 2016-02-17 | reverse complement strand
GTCGGTGATGTAGAGGTAGCCGGCGTCATCAACAAAGCCAATGTCGCCCGTGCAGAACCAGCCGTCGGGCGTAGTAACTTCGCGCGTGGCTTCGGGATTTTTGTAGTAGCCCTGCATGATGCATGGGCCTTTGACTTGAATCTCTCCGTCTTGCGCGGCGCGCACCAGCACGTTCGCGATCGGTTTTCCCGAGCTGCCCACGCGATTCACCGGATAATTGCTCGAAACAATCGGCGACGTTTCCGTAAGTCCGTAGCCTTGATAGATAGGCACACCCACGGCCCAGAAAAATTCCGCCAGCTCTTTGGACAGCGGCGCTCCGCCGGAGCTGATGAGTCGCAGCCGCCCGCCTAATCCGGCGCGAACTTTTTTGTAGACCAGCTGATTGGCCAGCAGCCATTGCACCTTCACCGCAAGGCTGGCGTGTCCCCCGCTGGCCTTCCAGCGGACCGACTGATTGGCAACCTTCATGGCCCAGTTGAAAATCTTTCGCTTCAAACCTTTGGCCTTCGAGCCTTCCTCGACCATCCGCGCGTAGATTTTCTCAAACACGCGCGGCACCGCCGCAACCACCGTAGGCTGAACCTCCAGCATCGCCTGAGCGACTTCGTCGGTCGATGGAACGTAGGCGACGGGGCATCCCTGGAAAATGTAAATGTAGTCGAGCGTGCGTCCGTAGACGTGCGAAAGCGGCAAAAACGAGAGCGCGAGGTCTTCCGCGGGATTCAGGCGGAAATCGTGCCCCACGTCGGTGACGTTCGAGCAAAAGTTGGTGTGCGTGAGCATCACGCCTTTGGGCTCGCCGGTAGTCCCGGAGGTGTAAATGATGGAGGCAAGCTGGCCGGGCAGCACTTGGGCAGCGCGCAAGCGATAAGAGGAAATCTCCTTATCGCCGGCGCCGACGATCAGCGTTTCGTAGCGCAAGCATTCGGCGGGAACCCCTTCGCCAGCGTCGGCCACAACAATGTTTTCCAGTTCCGGCAGACTGCCGCGCACGGAGAGCAGCTTTTCAAGCTGCGCCTGGCCGGCGGCGAAAACCACCTTCGCGCCGCAATGCTTCAGGATGTACGTCATGCGGTCGGGCGATTCGTGGAAATAAACCGGAACCGTGATGGCGCCCGCGCCGTTGATGGCGAAGTCCGCGGCGTGCCATTCGGGACGGTTCGCGGCGAACAGCCCAACACGATCCCCGGGCTTGACACCCAACTCCGCAAAGGCGGAAGACAGGCCGGCAACGCGGCGGAGAAACTCCCGCGACGAAACCGGCTCCCATCGGGCGTCGCGCCGCGCCAGCTGCGCGCGAGGGTTCGGCAGGTTGTCCATTGCGTTCAAGAAGCGCGAGGGAAGCGTGCCGTAGCTCATGGTCGGGTCCGTGGGGTTCACTGTAGCGCACGGATGCGAGAGGCGCAATGAATCGTGAGATTCAGACCATTCGCGGGCGACGTTCCACGCGGCGTTCCGTCTGGCCAGCACCCTCGTTCGCGTTACACCTGACATCGGTTTCCTCGGAGCGTGGCGGGCGGCGCCCATTGATATCGACTAAGTTAAATCCTTGCTCTTTATCTGTAACGTTAAGCCCTTGAAGACCACTATAGGCAAGAACCATCCGGAGCGAGCGAATGGTCTTGCACGGGAATCCAGAAGACCCCGGGGGAATGGGCCGTTGAGTCCCAGTAAGGTCCTTGGGTCACTAGTCACCGCCTTTGCGGGGATGGCCTGGTGGAAGGAGCATCCATTGGGAACTGAAAACAATGGAAAAACTTCGGGCCGTTTTCTCTCCAAGTTTGCAAAACGGGCTAGATCCCTAGCGGGAGCTATGGGCGTCATCATCGGCGCCCTCCTGGTTGTTGCCGTCCTGGTGTTGGCGGCACCATGCCTGGGAATCGATGAGGGCGGCAAGATTCCTTTCAGCCGGATGCAACTAACCTATGGACTCTTGTCCGTCCTGATCGCTGTGGCGCTATACGTGTGGGGCGTCGGCGATTGGTCGCGATTCGAGCCGCCGAGAGATTCCGAGGGCAGCGCAGACAAATCTTCGGACGCAAAAGCCACTCCGCAAAACCCACCCGGGAACACCCCTCAAACGCCCGCAATCGGCACACCGGCGGGAGACGGGCCGGCGGCGCCAAAAGGAGGCCATTGAGATGCTCACGCTCATCGAGACGCTCACTGGATTCGCGGCCATCATGCTGATGCTGAGCCTGCTGGTGAAGACACTGACCTCCGTGCTGAAAAACTATTTTGACTATTACTCAGACAATTTGGAGCACGAAGTCAAACGGCTGGTGCTGGCAACCACGAACAAAACGTGGAACGCAATTCTCCGAGATCCTCAGGTGAAACCGGAGGTGAAGAATTTTGCCAACAGTATTCCTTGGCACCGCCTGGGAAGCGAGATCTTGAATCCGGGATACCTGAGCTGGTTCCTCAGGCAACTCGATCAGAATGCGCGCGTGAGCGACCTGGAGTCTCGCCTTAAGATTCACATGGCCAACGTGAATTATGCCTTTGAAATGCGGATGAAGAATCTCGCGCTGGCGGTGGGGTTAGGCTTGTGTCTCCTGTGCAACATCAATGCTCTCACCATCTGGAAAACGCTGTATACGGATCAGCAGTTGCGCGCCACCTTCTCGGACAAGTACGCCGACAAGGCTACCACCTTCGCTGGGGACCAGGCGAAGGCGGAAGCCAACCCGGCAAACGCAAACCAATCCACGACGGCTCCGAATAAAGCAGAATTGGACGCCCAAATGAAGGACTTCCAGCAAAACATGAGGGGCTTCCTGAGCGATGTTAGTTTTGGCGTTGGGCGGATTTGGCGTGAGAAGTGCCTGAGGTTCACTGATTCACGCAAGCAAGAATGCCTCGAGCAATTGAGGGTACAAACCGCGAAGTCTAAGGAGAATTTAAGGCAACAGCAGAACCTGCAAAGGTTGGCCGGGGCCGAGAAGATTACCGACGCGAAGCAAAAAGAGGCCGCAAAAAACACCGCCAGCGATCAATTGAATGACGACCAAAAGGCAGACGTGGCGCAAGCAACACTTGCATTGGCTCAGGAAACGCAAAGCGGGCTGGGGATCCTTGTTTATGAGTTTTTTGGTTCGTTGCTGACAGGCATTCTAGTGAGCATTGGCGCGCCATACTGGCACGACATGCTCCAAGCTTTGTCCTCACTGCGGGCCAAACCTACTGCCACGGCGAAAGCGAAAGCATGAACACGGAAGCATTGCCCAAGAGGGAAATATGACGGTTTATCTCCTTGGATCTCGCGGACCGGAAGTGAGTCAGATTCAGCAGGCGCTCGCCGCCCGGACACCAAGACTCTACTCGGGGTCGGTCGACGGAATCTTCGGCGGCGGGACAGACTCGGCCGTCCGAGCTTTTCAGTCGTCCGAGAACCTCACCGTGGATGGAAGAGTGGGGCCCGATACTTGGAAGGCGCTTTTCAACGGGGCCGACGTTCCAGTGCCGGAAATGACCACGAAGCCGCTCGATCATCAGTGTTTGGCTCTTACCGGTGCCATCGAAACAAGCCACCCGCCCCCGGATTGCTTCGCCGGGCTTTCCGGCGACTTCGACGGCCAGGGAATCAGCTTTGGCGCCTTGCAATGGAACATCGGCCAGGGCACCTTGCAGCCTCTGCTTGCGCAAATGAACGAAAACCATCAGGACCAACTCTCGCAGCTTTTCGGGCCAAACTACGACGCGCTGGCAGCCATGCTCGAGGAGAGCCCCGACGAGCAACTTTCGTGGGCGCGATCGATCCAGGATCCCATCCGCCATGTCCTTTTTGAGCCTTGGCTCGGATTGTTTAAAACCTTAGGCCTGACACAGGAATTTCAGGATATCGAAACCCGAAGCGCCGCCAGCATATTCCAGGGAGCGACAGCGCTCTGCAACGAATATGATTTGAACTCCCAACGCGCCGTGGCGCTCATGTTCGACATCAGAGTCCAGAACGGCGGGATCAAGAGCTGGGTGAAGTCGCAGATTCTCAGTGACTTCCAACAATTGGACGGCAATGGAAGCAGCGACGTGCCCCCGGAGGTGGCGCGGCTGCGCATCATCGCCACGCGCGTGGCGGCCTCGGCCAATCCAAAGTGGATTGCTGATGTGCAAAACCGAAAACTCACCATTGCCAATGGTGAAGGCGTCATTCATGGATGTCCATACAACTTGGAGGGCCAGTACGGAATCACCTTGGATCCTTCGTGAACCCACGACCAGGTTCAGTCCCGGCGCGCCATTCGGAGTCGGAAACCGATCCTGTCGCTCGGCGCAACGAAGCCGGGGGCAAGGCTGAAGGTAGAAAGTAGAAAGCAGAATAAAGAAAGGCGGAAGGCAGGAGGCGCGGCTTTAGGCGGAACGGGAGGCGAGTTGGCGGAGGGCGATTAGGCCAAGGAGCATAAGATTCGGGAACAGGAGCGGGGCGAGCGGCGGGGCTCCGTAGATGAAATTGTCGAAGGCGTGAATGGAAGGGCCACGGAAATTCGCGGCGGCGTGCACGGCAAAGCCCCACACGCCTACGGCTCCTTCGAGCAGCAGCATGGCTCCGCAGAAATGGATGTAGCGGCGCGAGACGCGCATTAGCAATGGCACGGCAAGGAAGCCTACGGCGATGGCGCTGGCGACGACGGGCACCCACTCGAGCGGGCGGAAGAAGCCGTTTTGCGCGTGATCGGCGACGCTGAAAATGAAATTTCCCACGAAGCCGCCGAGAGCCAGGAGTAATACCCACTGCGCCCATTCGAGTGTCCCGGCGTCTACCATGCGGTTCAGGATGATCAGGAAACCGAGGCCCGTGTACGCCAAGGGAGCGGCAAACGGCGCGGAGTAGGTGAGGCTGCGAAGCGTGTGCTCATAAAAAAAATGACTTTGGAGATGAAAAATTACCCCGGTGAGGCCAACGAGCACCGCAATCCAGCCGATGAAGTAACCCAGGTACTTCCAGGCAGCGGGCGAGCGGTATCGCGCACCGAGAGCAAAAATCAGCAGCAGTGGCGCGATGGCGGAAAAAAACAGCGGGATGGACTCTGCCCGATTGCGGAACTGATTCACGGAGTGCGCCAGGTAGATATCGAAGGTGAGAAATCCCACGTTGAGGGTGGCAAAGAGTTCGACGAGAATCATCGGCGTGAGCAACACCGGCACTCGCTTCACCGCTGACCACCATTGCCCTGAGTCGCTAGAGCGCTCACTTGCCGTGGCCATGCTCTCTCCTGAGGGCCGCGGCCATGGATTGCAGCTCTACCATCTTTTGCAGCATGGGATAGTTGCCGTGCCATTGCACAAAATCGGCTCCGCCCATGAAGGAGCCATGTTTGCTAGTGCGCCCGTCGTAGTGCCACAAATCGAAATAGACGAAGTCGATGGGCTGCGTGAAGGGTTTTCCCGCGAGTACGCCGTCCTTGCGCAAGCCGTTGACAAGATCCTGCGCGGCGCGAACGCGCTCGTTGGTGTTCAGGACAACTTGTTCGGCCTGGCGGTAAACGCGGTCAATCAATGCGGGCGTGTGACACTGCGAACAAATCTGCTTCATTTTGGCCTGACTTGCGGTGTAGTTCGGCCGTTTTTCGCTGATGGCATTGGCGAGATAGTAGGACAACCGCTCGGACGGATCGTGCGTGACGCCCACGCCGTTGATGCCGCTCATGTGACAAGTGGCGCAGGTGGGGACGAACATGTCGCGCGTGGTGAGCGTTTTGGGCGGGGCGTCCAGGTTTAGCAAGCGCTCTTGCGCCTGGAACATCACCCCGTGCTTCGATTCTTCGTAAATCTCGATTTGCGAATGGTCGGGACCCATGTGGCATTGCGCGCAAGTGGTGGGCAGGCGCGCGATCCGCACGGAAGCGGTGTGGCGCGTATGGCATGCGGTGCAATTCCCGATGGTTTCGTCGGTGTTGGGCTTTCCGACGCTGTGACACTGCTCGCATCCGCTGGTCATGGCTGAGGCGCCTTCGAGCTGCACAAACGGATGAGGAGGCCGGCGCGTCCCGCCGGGCTGATAGGTCTCTGAGAAGTTTATCTGTTCGGGAGTGAGCCCCTTCTCGCCGTAAATCGCAGCCCAAGCCGGAGCCGCATGACGGCTGCGCAGGAACTGCTGATAAATATTTTCGTGACAGCCCCGGCAATTCCCGGCTGTGAGCTTTGTGGAAATGATGAAGCCGTGATGGTCCTTCTTTTCCTGGCCGGTGGCGGGCTGGTGGCAGTCGAGGCAGTTCACGCCCTTCTGGGCATGCAGGCTCATTTCGTATTCGTGGACGACGGAGTATTGCATTCGCGCGTGGCATTCCGCGCACTTTCCCGTAGCTCGCACGAATTCGGCGCTGGGCTGCTCGGTTTCGACTTTGGGCCTGGCGCGGTTGACAAGGAACGCGCCGAGGATCAGGGCGAAGGCAATCACTACGGCCAGGAAAACCGTTCGAAAAGACATAGAGGCTCCCTTTAGCAGGAGTTTAAGTGCCGTGAAGCGCAACAAGGAACCATGCATATTGTAGTTGGAATATGAAGGAAAAGCAGAGAGTAGAAAGCGCCACGAGGTCTAAATGCAGAGCCGCGGCCTTGGAGCGCAGCCGGCAAGCGGCGGAAACGTCAAATTCAAAACCGGGGAACCCAAGAAAAAAAAATATGCCAACCGGAAAAAATGGCGCTACCTGGAAACCTCGGAGGCATGGCAGGACTCTACCCGTCTTGACTCCACCATTCGGGCGGCGCACAATGCGCGCACTGCGATGTCAACGACACCGAGTTCGTTCGACGCCCCTTTGCCCGGCGAGGCATCTCCATCCCAGGGAAATTACATTCAGCCTACCCTTGGCCACGGCGTTCGGATTTGGTGGGCCTACTATTGGCCCGTGTCGCTGATTTCATTCTTCCTCATCGTCGGCGTGTCGGTCCTGTTGCGCAAGGCCTGGGAAAGCGACGTGCTTTCCACCGACGTCGTTCGGTGGGCTAACCGGATCTTGCCCTACGCTGTCGTCTTCGCGGTTTCGATGATTGGCATACGGCGCATTCTGGGGAAGCAATTCCGGGCTTTTTCCATCGCGTTGTTGCCCCCCGGCGCTGTTGTTGTTGGCCAGCCTCTGCCCCTGTCCTACGAGCGAACCCTGCGCGTATGGTGGGAATTCATCTGGCGCACCGTTGTGTACTCGGTGGTATTCCGGATCGCCGGGTCTATCGCTTTAAGCTTGACGATGGGAATTTTCGCCTCGATGGGAGGCCTGATGGGTGCGGCAGCACCCCTGGTCATGCAAGTCCTCATTGACGGCGCCGTAGGTTTGTTCGTTATTTATTCGGGGATTCTCGACGAGGAGTTCGGGGATTTTCGCGTGAGTTTGGTGCCTAGAACGGACCCTGTACCCGTGGCCCAGAGCTGACGCTCCCAGAAACGCAGAAGGCAAAAAGCGGAACGAAGAAAGTCAGAAAGGTGGAAAGCCACGGAGAAGAGCCGGCAAGGATTGAAGCGCTACGAAATCAAAGAAGATCCCTCACTTCGTTCGTGATGAGACCGCTACAGTCCCTACCCCTCGCGCTGGCGCTTGGTGCTTTCTGGCTTCTGCTTTCTACTTTCTCTTCTCCTAGGTGTAGTAGGAGGCCAGCATGGACCTCCCTCTCACGGGAAGGAAACCGCTGGACTGGCAGATTCGGGAAAACTTCAACACCAAGTCCGAATCCAGCCAGCCCCGCGCCGCTTCCTGGCGCAGAATCTCGAGTGCTACCGCGGAGCTAAGCGCTGTCCGGTACGGGCGGTCCTTCATCAGCGCGTCATATACGTCTGCAATTTGCAGGATGCGCGCCGGTAGAGGAATTTCTTCTCCGCGCAAGCCGTCCGGATAGCCGCTTCCATTCATTCTTTCATGGTGATGCCGGATAAGAGGCAGTATCCGCCGAAGCGACTTCAGCGGCGCGCAGATTCTTTCTCCCGTAGCGGGATGCTGCCGCACGATTTCCGTCTCTTCCCTGTTCAGGCGATCCGGTTTGAGAAGGATCCTGTCTGGAATGGCGACATTCCCGATGTCATGAAGGAGGCAGCCCAGCCGCAATTCCTCCAGCTCTTCTTCCGTCATTCCCAGGTTCTGCCCGAGCCTCGAGGCATAATCCGCAAGTGTGCCGGAATGTTCATCCGCAACCGAGTGTCTGGTTTCGACGCTGAGCGCCAACGTAAGGACCACTGCTTTTGCCTGTTCGTCAATGTAGTTCTTCAGGCGCAAGAACGCTTCGATCCGGCCCAGCGCGTCCCGCAGGGTGCAAGGAGTGTCCCAAAAACTCGCCGCGCCCGCTTCCCCGCCCCGCAGCACATCCGCCGGAGTCGCAGAGGAGGAAACCAGCACCACCGGCGTCAGTTGGTTGAGAGGTTCTTGCTTCAGCCGTCGGCAAAGCTCAGGACCAGCTAGGTGTGGCGGAGAATCGTGCAGCAGCACCAGGTCCGGCTGAACTTGCCGGCAAAGCTGCTGCGCGGTTTCCTCCGTTTCCGCCACGAAGACTTCGTAGCCATGGCTTTGCAGGAACATTCTCTGGTTTTCACGATCGTGCGAAGCAATGTCCACGAGCAAGATGGTTGGCTTCATGAATCGGCTCCAACTCTTTTGTAGGGGCGCGATACCGAGGCTGTTTCAAAACTCGAAAGACGTCGCTTCGGGGGCCGGCCTGCGGGTAGGCAGGGCTAAAGCCGGGTTGATAAGAAGCGACTTACGCGGGAGCCAAAGCTACCGCCTCTGGAAAAACCGAGCTTCGTAACAGCCACATATTCGCGCCGTTCTTGCCTCAGGGCGGACACACGTCGAACTCCGGGCCCTGTACAGGGTTTTGGCCTCAGAAATTGGGGACTAGAAGGGGATGAGGGAACTGGCGCCGTTAGAATTTGCCACTCGCGTACCAAAAGGCGCCGCATTGTAAGTGTCGGAGAATTCACATGTTATGACGGATTGTCTAATACCGATGGGTTATCACATGAGAGTAAATCTTCACGCGGGTGGTAAACTTTACGCGCTCCCGTGCGCAGTTTCGCCCTTGCGTCTGCGCGCGGCGCTTTTCTTCGATCCCTGTTCGCTCCGTACCGTGGGAATCGTTAACGCCTTCATTATCTTTGTGCGAAGGCTACCGCTCCATAAAGCCGTAGAGACCGTCCCTTCGAGCCTCTGGGTAAACAAGAAGCCGCGCGCGAATCCCTCACTCCGGGATGACAGCTTGATGATGAGGTGCTTGCTCCCGTTCATGATGACAAGCCCCTCGGACTTGACTAAGGGCGGGATTTAGCGTGGGGATGGCGGGGGGACCAGTCTTTGGGCGGGAAGGCCACATGCCAGAAGGTGGGGTTGGGGAGGAGGAATTCGACGCCGATTTTGACTTGCTCGTCGGGGAATTTGTCAATGTGCGCAACGACGCACTCGAGCGAATCTTTGGTCTGAGGATTCTGGAGCGTGAGACGTTGGCCACGGTACATCGGGGCGTTAACGGCGATGAGCGCGCCGTGAGCGCTCACGGCGAGCGTGAACGTATCTTCTTCGGAACGCGCCGCGTTGGCTGCCTGTAAGCCGACGCGGACCGGAATCTTCATCAAGACGCGCTGGCTCTGGCGGCGATTGTTGGCGAGCCAGGAAGTTTCGCGGGATTCGTTGATCCAGACATCGAGAGTGCCGCCGTGCTCCGGCCTAACCGCAGTGAACATCAGGCCCATGCCTCGGCCCGGCTGAACGTAAACGACGCGGCCCTGGACTTCGAGCGATTTGGCGCCCTTGGTCATGCGCACGTTGGCGGCAGTTCCGAGAGGGAGCGGAGTTTCTGTGTCGAGGTAGCAGCCCTGTTGGCTCAGGTCGCGGACGCGCGTTTTGGTTTTGGCGGAGGAGTTGCTGGCGGCGACTTCGGCAGTGGCCTGGAAGGCGTACCGAGGATTTGCACGACGGTCGGCGGCGGAAGGCGGCGCGGTTGAAACAGACGCGGAGTGGGGCGCGCGCGGCTCGTTCCCGGCGGACGCGCGGGGCGTTCCCGGGTGCCTTTGCACATGGAAAGAGTTGGTGAAGTTTTCGATTTCCTGCTGCAGCTCGCCGGAGATCTCGAAGGTTTCGAAACTGGGTTGCTCCTCGGCCGGATTCGCGGTGTCTGCAGGAGGCTGCGGTTCGGGTTCAACGGCGATTTGTGAAGCGGCCCCGGCGTTCTGGTCGGGCGGCTGCACGTCCGGCTCTTGCTTATGCTTGGACTTGCGACGTTTCATGGCTACACAATTTTACTGCAAGCGGCACAGGCAAGGGCGGGCCGAGATGGTCGCATGGAAGCAAAAAGGAAACGGCTGCGCAGTAATTAAATTACGCAGGAGCGGGGTCCTGGGGTGGAGCAAGAAGAAAAGCCTTTACGCTTAACGTAACGCGTAATTGCTGATACCCTGCATTGGTGATCCTCAGCTACCGCGACAAGCGAACGCGAGACTTCGCTGCGGGCAGGCGGGTCAAAGCCTTTGGCGGATTTGAGCGGTCCGCCCGCCGCAGTCTGGATCGTCTCCGAGGCGGTCACGTCGCTTGGAGACCTCGCTGCGTTTGCCCGGGAATCGCGCCGGGTCCATCCAATGTGGAGAGTGTTGACTGTCATTAGGAGAAGGATATGGCAGTAACCACCATTCATCGGGGAGAACACCTGGCCGAAGAATTGCATGTGCTTCGTATGAGCGCAGCCGCACTTGCACGCAACTCGGCGTGCCAACCAATCGCGTGACACAGATTTTGAACGGCACGCGCCCGATTACCGGCGACACCGCCTTGCGCCTCGGGCATTTCTTTGGGACAAGCGCGCAGTTTTCGCTCAACCTTCAGAACCGCTATGACCTGCGTAGGGCGCAAGAGAAGGCCGGGAAATCGATCGGAGCGGCTGCCAAAGCTCAAGCGGCGCGAGCCTGCGTATGCATGAGGCTTTGCGTTAGTTCGAGCAGCGGAGAGAAAAATTCATGAGTTCGACACGATCAACGAGCGCATCTGAAACGGGGGCGGAAGCGGGGTTGTCGAAGGGGCCGTATCGGGCGCCACGGGGGACGCAGATTTCCTGCAAGGGATGGCAGCAGGAAGCGGCGCTGCGCATGCTGCTGAACAATTTGGACCCGGAAGTCGCGGAGAAGCCGGAAGAATTGGTGGTTTACGGCGGGACCGGGAAAGCGGCGCGGAACTGGGAGTGTTTTCACGCGATTGTGCGTTCGTTGAAGGCGTTGGAAGCGGACGAGACGCTGCTGGTGCAATCGGGAAAGCCCGTTGCCGTTTTCAGGACCCATGAGCACGCGCCGCGAGTGCTGCTGTGCAATTCAAACCTCGTGGGACATTGGAGCAATTGGGACAAATTTCATGAGCTGGACCGCGCGGGCTTGATGATGTACGGGCAAATGACCGCGGGAAGCTGGATTTACATTGGCACGCAGGGCATTTTGCAGGGGACATACGAAACGTTTGCCGCAGCGGCGAAAAAACATTTTGCCGGCGACTTGAAGGGCAAGCTGGTGGTTACCGGCGGCATGGGCGGGATGGGAGGAGCGCAGCCGCTCGCGGCCACCATGAACGGCGCGGCGTTTCTGGGGATTGACGTTGATCCGGAACGCATCAAGAAGCGGCTGAAGACGGGCTATTGCGACGTGATGGTGACTTCGCTCGACGAGGCGCTGCGGATTTTGAAAAATGCGGTGCGCAAAGGCGAAGCGACTTCGGTGGGATTGGTGGGCAATTGCGCGGACTTGATTCCGGAACTGGCGAAGCGGGGCGTTGTGCCGGATTTGCTGACGGACCAGACCAGCGCGCACGATCCGCTGGGCGGTTATGTGCCGAATGGGATGACCCTCGCAGCTGCGCTGGAGTTGCGGGCGAAAAATCCGGAAGAGTACCAGAAGCGTTCCTTGGCGGCGATTGCCGCCCACGTGCGCGGCATGCTGGATTTGCAAAAGTTGGGCGCGGTGACGTTTGACTACGGCAACAACATTCGAACATTTGCGTTTCAGCAAGGAGTGAAGAACGCTTACGACTTTCCGGGATTTGTGCCGGCGTACATCCGGCCGCTCTTTTGTGAAGGCAAGGGGCCGTTTCGGTGGGCGGCGCTTTCGGGCGAAGCTTCCGACATTGCGCGGACCGATCAGTTGGTACTGGACATGTTTCCGCACGACGAGCATTTAAACCGCTGGATCAAGCTGGCGCAGAAGCGCGTGAAGTTTCAAGGGCTGCCGTCGCGGATTTGCTGGCTGGGTTATGGCGAGCGCGACAAGTTCGGCTTGGCGTTGAATGATTTGGTCGCGAAGGGAGAGATTAAGGCACCGGTGGTGATGGGGCGCGATCACTTGGATTGCGGGTCGGTGGCGTCGCCCTATCGCGAGACGGAGTCCATGCGCGACGGCTCGGACGCGGTGGCGGATTGGCCGTTGCTGAACGCGCTGATCAATACGGCGAGTGGCGCATCGTGGGTGTCGATTCACAATGGCGGAGGCGTGGGAATTGGGTACTCGCAGCACGCGGGGCAAGTCACGGTGGCGGATGGAACAAAAGAAATGGCGCAACGCATCGAGCGTGTGCTGACGAATGATCCGGGGATGGGCGTGGCTCGGCACGTGGATGCCGGGTATCCCGAGGCGATTGCGTTTGCGAAGAAGACCAGCGTTAAAACCCCAATGAGCTAGACCCTCGTTGCACCTGACAGCATCAAGTTCACGATCGTAAGGGGAGGCAACCATGTACGTCGTCCTTGGAGCATCGGGCCACACCGGGGCTATTGTCGCCAAGACCTTGCTTGATCACGGGAAGCGAGTACGCGTAGTCGGGCAAATGGGTATGTCCAAAAATGTGGCGACGCGCATCTGCGAAATGGCTGGTGCCTTGAATGACGGACGCGTCGCTCGAGCCACGGTCGGAGAGGAATACGACACCCACTTCCTATGAGACGTTTGTGGAGGAAGAGTTCTTGCCCACGTATCAAGGACAGGCGGCTAACGCCTGACATCAATTCCCAGGGCGCAACATTTAGCTTGAGCATAGGAAAGTTGTCCTAGGGGGTTTTGTCTTCGGCATAATGGAATGGCGTTGACCGATTCGCTGCTCATTTCGGGTGCATCGCAGTTGCTGACGCTACGCGGACCTGGTCCGCGGCGCGGCGATTCCCTTTCCAACTTGGAACTGATTGAAGATGGCATGCTGCTCGTGCGCGACGGCGCGATTGCCGCAGCCGGGAGGCGTTCGCAAGTCGAGGCGCTTCCTGAAGCGCGCGCGGCGGAGAAACTCGATTTGGGCGGGCGCGTGGCGTTGCCGGGATTTGTGGACTCGCACACGCACTTGGTTCACGCGGCAAGCCGAGCGGAAGAATACGAGCTGAAGATTCAGGGAGCGAGCTACGAGGAGATTGCACGCAAGGGCGGCGGGATTCTTAATTCGGTGAAGAAGCTGCGGGCGGCAACCGCGGAGGAGCTGAAAAAGCGAGCGCTGGCGGCCCTGCAGCAATTTGCGGCCTACGGCACGACGACGATTGAGGCGAAGAGCGGGTACGGGCTGGACGTCGCGAGCGAATTGAAGATTTTGAAGTTGCACAAAGAACTCGCCGCGGAGCATCCGTTGGAAATTGCCTCCACGTTTCTTGGCGCGCATGTCGTGCCCGAAGAGTTTCGCAAGAAGGCGGGCGGAGCAAGAAAGTACATTCAGTTGCTGGAGGAAAATCTTCTGCCGCAAATCGCCGAGCGAAAGCTGGCCGAGTTTTGCGACGTGTTTTGCGACCGCGGAGCGTTTACGGTAGAAGAGTCCAAGCGCGTGCTGCAAGCGGGCCGTCAATGGGGCTTGGCTCCGCGAATGCATGCGGAGCAGCTCTCCCGAAGCGGTGCAACGCGGCTGGCGATTTTGCTACGCGCAGCCAGTTGCGATCATCTCGAATATGTGAACAAGAGCGACATTCGCGCGCTGGGAAAATCCGAGACCGTGGCGACCTTGCTTCCTGGTTGCGACTTCCATCTAGGACTGAAAAAGTACGCGCCCGCGCGTGAGCTGATTGACGCGGGAGCCATTGTCGCGCTGGCCACCGACTACAATCCCGGAACAAGCCCAACGCTCAGCATGCCGATGATTGTTTCGCTGGCATGCACGCAACTGCGCATGACTCCGGCGGAGGCCATCGCGGCTGCGACGATTAATGCCGCCTGTGCGCTCGGGCGTGAAAAACAGATTGGTTCCCTGGAGGTTGGCAAACAAGCGGACATCTCGGTATTCGAGGTGGCCGACTACCGCGAAATTCCTTATTATTTTGGAGTGAACCACTGCTGGATGACGATCAAGCGCGGTCGCGTGATTCATGCCGCCAAAGACTCCAGGAACTAGCTACACCGGCAAGCCCGTCCGGAGACTGAAGCTTCCGAAAATCGGGCCAACGAAGACGAAAAACTTCTTCGAAGAGTATCTCTATGCACTGCTAGCGATCGTTTTTGTGGCCGCAAGCGTTCTGGGCAAAGCCGGCGGCTTCAGCACATACAATGCTGTGGTTGTCGGTGCGTGGGTGACCGCAATTCTTTGGAGCGCTCATCAGTTGAAGGAATATTTTTTCGAGAAATCGAAAGCGGCGAATGAAAAAACTCCAGGGCTGCAGCCTGAGGCGCGAACGGAAGTGCCAAAGGGACCGGTGGCGCTTCCATCAGGCATGAAGCCTATGATTGGACTGAAATGGCCGGTGAAGCCGGGGACGCGGGTTTCGTGGCCCAAATTACCAAAGGAACAGGCAACAGCACCGGAGCAGCCGCAAACGATTCAGACTTATACAATGCAGGAATCGTCCGCTCAAGCGCCGCCGGCAAATCCCCCTGAGAAAAAGCGGACCTTCGTTTACGAACGGCCCACGCTGCCGGGCCGGACGCCGAAACTGCCCCACAATTGGACGAACCTGAAAGAAAAGAAACAGAACGACAAAAAACAGGACAGCAAAAAACCAAAACGATGAAAAGACTGATGGAGTGCGTGCCGAATTTTTCCGAAGGACGGGATCCGGCGAAAATGAATGCCATCGTCGCGGCCATGAGCAGCGTGCCGGGCGTGTATGTACTGGACCGCGAGATGGACGCGGACCACAACCGATCGGTGGTTACGCTGGCGGGCGAGCCGGACGCTGTGGCTGAGGCTGCGCTTCTAGGCGTGGGCAAAGCGATGGAATTAATCGACCTGACGAAGCACACCGGCGCGCATCCGCGTGTGGGTGCGACCGACGTGGTGCCGTTCATTCCCATTGATGGCGTGACTATTGAAGATTCAGTGGCGCTCGCGCGGCGCGTGGGCAATGAGATTTGGAACCGCTACCGCATTCCTGTTTTCTTTTATGAAGCGGCGGCAACGCGGCCGGATCGCGTGAACCTGGAAAACGTGCGGCGCGGACAATTCGAAGGGCTGCGCGAGGAACTGAAGAAGAATCTTGACAGGCAGCCGGACATCGGAGAGCCAAAAGTTCACCCCACCGCCGGCGTCACGGTGGTGGGCGCGCGAAAGTTTTTGATTGCTTACAACGTAAATCTGAACACCTCGGACATCAGCATCGCGAACAAAATTGCCAAAGCCATACGCTTTTCTTCCGGCGGGCTGCGTTATGTGAAGTCCATGGGCGTGGAATTGAAGGCGCGCAACCTGGCGCAGGTTTCCATCAATCTGACGGATTTTGAGCAAACGCCGATGCACCGCGTGTATGAAATGGTGAAACGGGAAGCGGAACGGTACGGAGCGATGCCCGTGGGAAGCGAGATCGTCGGACTCGTTCCGAAAAAAGCGCTGGAAATGGCGGCGGACTTTTTTCTGCAACTGGAGAATTTTTCTCCGGCGCAGGTATTGGAAAACAGGCTTGCGGATGCGCTTAGCGGCGTGTCCTTGATGACTGCAAAAGATGGAAAGCTGGCGGGACTGGCGCGACCGTTTTTGGATGCTGTGGCCACGCCGAGCGCAACGCCAGGTGGCGGCAGCGCTTCGGCGTTTGCCGCGGCGCTCGCCGCATCACTCGGGCAGATGGTTGCGGGGCTTTCGCGGAAGAAGAAATCGCAGGCCGCCTACATGGACCAGCTTTCCTGGGCGCTCGATGAAATGCGAAAGGCGGCCGACGAGCTTGCCGGCGCGATTGACCGCGATGCGGAGGCTTATGACGCGGTGATGGCGGCGTTCAAGCTGCCGCAAGGAAACTCGGAAGAGGCCGCGCAGCGGGAAGCCGCGATTCAGAAGGCAACCAAGGGCGCGGCCGAAGTCCCCGTGCACGTCGCTGAGCGGACGGTTGCCTTTTACGAACGCCTGGGACAACTGGAAGGTATCGTGGCCGCATCCATGCGTTCAGACTTGCAGGTAGCGCGAATGATGGCCGATGCAGGAGCGCGTGGCGCGCTGGCAAATGTCGAGATCAACCTTGACGGCTTAAAGGATGCCGCCTATGTGGCATCCATGCGGGCGAAGGCCGCAGCCCTGCGCGAGCGATTGAGCAATCCGCCTCGCGCCACAAGCGCTTGAATAACTGCCCTTGAGCAACGAGCACATAGAAATAGAGGGCGTAGAATAGAGGGCGTGTAAAATAAAGATTCCCTCGGCCCTTCCCGAAAGGAGCATTTCATGAGAGTGATGACGGCGATCGGCAAGGCCGGAGCCGCAGCCATGGTAACGGTGATTTTGCTTGCGGCGCCGAAACCCGCACGGGCGGGCCGGCTTGGCACGGATGTGATCGCGCTGTTTCCCAAAAATATCGGCGAATTTGCGTACGCGGACCTGAAGAAGGCGCGGTCGGAGAAATGGTTCCCGCAGTTGCAACAGCAGATGATTCCGGAGAAGTTCAAGGAATTCGAGAAGTTTCTCGCGTCCGCCGGCGTGGATCCCAATTCGCAGGTGGATGAACTGGCCTGGGGGCTCGTGGCAGAGGGACTGAGTTCGAAGACCGAGGGCGCGGGTTCGTCGGCGGTTCCCACGGGCGAAGAAGTTGTGGGCGTTGCGCTTGGCACGTTTAACCCCAACTCGACGGAAGCTTATTTCAAGCAGCAGAAGCTGGCGACCTTCAAGGCGCGGAGTTACACGCTCTACTCCTTTGGAAGCGGCACCGGGGCGAACGACCTGTTTTTCTTGTTCATTGATTCCAACACGGCTGCGTTTGGACATCGTGAAGTGCTGGAGAAGATGGTGGAAGTGCGCTTTGGCGCGGAGGAAGGACTGCTGACAAACGACACGCTTTTCCCGCTGATCAATGAGGCCAACGGCAATGGCGTTGTGTGGGCGGTGCTGAATCCAGCGTATACACGGCTGGCCATGCAGCAGCTTGCACCCGAAGTGGGGCAGTTTCCGGAGGCAGCGAAGCTGGTTTCTCGCATGCAGAACCTGATTATCAACGTGAATGCGAGCAGCGGAATTGACGGGAAGTTTCAGGCGGTCTGCGGGTCCGTGGAAGATGCGAACACGCTCGGCCAGCTGCTGCAAGCAGGATTCCTTTACAAGCGTTATCAAGCCCAAAAAGACAATCCCGAGCTGGCAGACCTGCTGGATCAGGCGAAAATCGTGCCTGCCGGCGACCGCGTAACGCTGAGCCTGGCCCTGAGCGATGACCAGATGACCTCGCTGATACGGAAAAATACCTTCGCGCTGAAGATGTAATTCCTGCGGGGCCCTTGCGCGCTAAACTTTACTGTCCTCGCTCATTCTGCCTACCGTCCTTGCCAATCTTGCAGATTGATTTGCGGAATCGTAACCGCTCGACTAAAGGGGGCCTCAGGTTCATACACTCGAATAGGAGACGCGATCGCGGTAACTGCGGCCCGTCCACCGGGAATTTTGCCAAGCCTGAGGGATCCCGAAACGGTATGTTCGCTCCAAAATGCGGCATGTGGTCACCGGTGTACCAGCCTGAATAGGGTGAATATTCGCCATAACATGCGGAGCTTGCTCGTCTAGCTATCTTCGAGTGAATCTGGCTTTACAGGCTGGGAGCGACTTGGCGGAGGTATTTCGTCAAGCGCGTGACGACTTCGTTGCCGTGGGTTTCCTGCTGGACACGGTCGACGCCTGACAGAGTCGCCGAGTCTGGGGCTTTTTCGAGCTTGTTTGCCGCAAAGCCCGGGATCGTGTGGATACCGACAACGGGGCCCGCGTCTTCACGGGAGAGAGAGACTTCAAGGCGATCAGAGAAACGCGCAAAATCGATTTCGAGGTGAGGATGATTCGTTGCCAAATGCTGGAAAGCTTCGAGACAAGCTTCAATGACCGCGGATTGAAGACGCGCGACCGCATCACCTTCGAGGCCGGCTGCGTCCGCCAAGAAACGGGCTACGCCACCCGCCGCCGCTGCCAACCGGGCATCGGCGTCAATGCACATGCGCAGGTTCTTGGGTTCAGTGTCCACGGCTCGTAGCCAGCGCAACGTCGCAGGCTTCACGGCAATCGGGACAGTAATAGAGGCCGTCGGCACAAAGATTGACGTTCGTCTGCCCCTTGCAAATCGTACAGTACTTTTCGCAAGTGCAACGGGATTCCGGCATGTCGCACTGCACACAAACAGTAGGACCTTGCATGAGTGCCCTCTAGAAAACTTTACCTGAGCCGAGGTGCGCGCGGCAAGCCGAACGTGGGAAGCGGGGGTTCATGATGCACACGCCCTGGCGAAACATGCGGGCCTGCGCTTCTTTGACCGCTTGGGAGGCGCATGCTAGTATCGGTCTCTGCCCGAGCGATGGGAATGGATTCCTCCACAATTTCTCCTGTGAGCGAGCTTCGCAAAACGCCGTTGCACGCATTGCACCGCCGACTTGGCGCGAAAATGGTCAATTTTGGCGGCTGGGATATGCCTGTGGAGTACCCTTCGAGCGGCGGATTGATCACCGAACACAAAGCGGTTCGTGGAAGTGTAGGCGTTTTTGACGTCAGCCATATGGGAGACCTTCGGATTCACAGCGGCAAAGCCCAGGGCGGAGCGCTGTCAGCGGTGCAGCACATCACCATGAACGATGCGTCCAAGCTGGCCATCGGACAGGCGCAGTATTCGGCGATGCTCTATCCCGAAGGCACGTTTGTGGACGACGTGATCGTGCATCGTTTGGGCGAAGATGATTATCTGTTGGTGATTAACGCCGGTACGCGCGAAAAAGACGCCAATTGGGTGCGCGAGAACACCCAGGGATTCGATTGCGTGGTGGAGGACTTGAGCGACGCCTACACGCAATTGGCGATTCAGGGGCCGCGAGCTGCCGAAGTTGTACAGAAACTGACGGACGCGGATTTACGCGCGATCAAGAATTACTGGTTCACGCATGGTACGGTTTGTGAGCTCGAGAATATCCTGATTGCACGAACGGGCTACACGGGCGAGGATGGATTTGAGATTTACGTGCCGTCCGATGTCGCGACCAGCGAACGCGTGTGGAATCAGGTCGCAGAAGCGGGGCGGGAATTCGGCATCATTCCCTGTGGCCTCGGCGCGCGCAACACGCTGCGGCTGGAATCCAAGATGGCGCTGTATGGGCACGAGATCAGCGAGAAGATTAATGTTTGGGAAGCCGGGCTCGATCGCTACTGCAAAATGGAAAAGGGCGACTTTATTGGGCGCGGTGCGCTGGAACGAGCGAAAGCCGCAGGCGTAAGGCGTACATTGGCGGGAATCGAAATGATCGACCGCGGGATTGCGCGCGACGAATACAGTTGCTGCAACGAAGCGGGCGAGCGCATCGGCGTGGTTACGAGCGGGTCACCTTCACCAACGCTGGGCAAGAATATTGCGCTCGCTTACGTGCCTCCGGCATTTTCAGCGATCGGCACCCTGCTTTACGTGGAAATTCGCGGGCAGAAATACAAGGCCCAGGTCGTCGCGACTCCGTTTTACAAGCGGCCCAAAAAGCAGGCGGCCGTTTAAGGGGACTTTGTGAAGATTGCAGCATCATTCGTTTTCCTTCTTCTGGCGCCCATGGCTTTTGGCCAGAACGCCGCGACGCCTCAACCCGCGCCAGCCAAGATGCAGGAGCAGACTACCAAGCCTGCTCTAAAGGTCGATCCGGAGAAAGAAGCGGCGATCCGAAAACTGTTTGAAGTTGCGGGCACAAAGGCGAATGTGGAAAAAGTGATTGCCGGCCTGACCGAAAACATGAAGCCGACGTTTTCAAAGTTGTTGCCGCCCGGAGACTACCGAGAAAAACTGATTCCCTTGTTCTTCGAAAGATTCCAAAGCAAGGTGAAAACCGACGACCTGCTAAATCTAACCCTTACGATTTACGACAAATACTTCTCAAAAGAAGAAATCGACGGGCTTACCCAATTCTACCAAACGTCTCTGGGAAAAAAGGTTTTGTCGGTTTTGCCCCAAGTGCTGATCGAGTCCCAAGCCGCGGGGATGAAAATGGGAGAGGAAGCCGGTCGTCAATCCATGCTGGAGGTTCTCGCCGAACACCCCGATTTGCGGAAGGCCTTGGAAGAAGCAGGTGCGCGAAAGAATTGACGTCGAGTTTTGTTGGCTCCATGAGTGTACCCAAGAAGAAGGACTGCAAGGAGACGTAGATGGGATATCCCAAAGACCGGCGCTACACCAAAGAACACGAGTGGTTGGAGGTGAAGGGCGACCTCGCCACGATCGGCATTACCGATCACGCACAACACGAATTGGGCGACGTGGTGTTCGTCGAGCTGCCGAAGACCGGCGCCAAAATCGAAACGGGGAAATCCTTTGGTACGGTGGAGTCGGTAAAGGCCGTGAGCGAAATCTACGCGCCCGCGAGCGGCGAAGTGCTTGAAGTAAATGGTGAATTGCAGAATAAACCCGAAACCATCAACAGCGATCCGCACGGAGCCGCTTGGCTGATCAAAGTGCGCCTGACAAATGCCGCGGGGATCAGCGACCTGATGGACGCAGCCGCCTACGAAGCGTATATCGCGGAGAAAGGCAAGGAAACCTCCGCCTAATGCGCTACCTCCCGAAGAGCCCGGTCGAGCGACAGGAAATGCTCGCCGCCATCGGCAAAAAATCCATTGACGAATTGTTTTCGGGCATTCCGCAGAAATACCGGCTGCGCGAAGCGTTGAAAATTCCGGGGCCGTACTCGGAAGCGGAAGTCATCCAATATTTCAAAGAGCGCGCGGCGGAAAATGCGGCGGGATACACGAGTTTTCTCGGAGCGGGCGTTTACAACCATCTGCGCTCGGTGGTGACCGACACCATCATTCAACGCGGGGAATTCCTCACTTCCTATACGCCGTATCAGGCGGAAATCTCCCAGGGTACCCTGCAAGCGATCTTCGAGTTTCAAACGTTGATGTGTCAGCTCACCGGCCAGGACGTGGCGAACGCCTCGATGTACGACGGCTCGACGGCGACTACCGAAGCGGCGTTGATGGCGGAACGGCTTACGGGGCGGCGGCGCGTGCTGGTGGCGCGGTCGGTGCATCCGGAATATCGCGAAGTGCTGAAGACATACGCGAAGAATTCCGGGTTGCGGATTGAAGAGATTCCGTTTGCGGCGAGCGGAACGGTCGACGCGAAAGCGTTACAGCGTGCGCTCGGAGACGATGTGGCAGCTGTTGTAGTACAATCACCGAATTTTTTTGGGGCGATTGAAACGTACGCGCCATTGGCGGAGGCGGCGCACGGCGTTGGAGCGCTGCTGGTTGTGGCGATTGCGGAGGGTGTTTCGTTGGGACTGCTAACCCCGCCAGCCGAGGCGGACATTGTGGCCATGGAAGCGCAGAGCTTCGGTTTGCCGCCCAGTTATGGCGGACCGTTTGCCGGTGTAATTGCCGCGCGCGAAAAGTATCTGCGCCAGATGCCGGGAAGACTTGCTGGACAGACGACAGACTCCGAAGGGCGCCGCGGATTTGTTTTGACACTTGCGACGCGCGAACAACACATTCGCCGCGAGAAGGCGACTTCCAACATTTGCACGAACCAGGCGCTCTGCGCGCTGGCGGCCACGGTGCATCTGACGCTTCTTGGCAAAGAGGGCCTGCGCGAAATGGCGGAACAGAATCTTGCGAAAGCGCAGTTCGCGCTCGGCGAGTTGCTCAAAATTCCTGGAGTAAAGCGCACGTTTGACGCGCCATTTTTCAATGAATTTACGGTCGAGCTGCCGCGGTCGGTTAAAATCGTGAACTCGCACCTGCAGCGCGAAAAAATTGTTGGCCCGTTGGCGCTCGGCACTCCATATCCTGAGTTAACCAAGCACGCGCTTGTGTGCGTTACGGAAACGACTCCGCGCGCTGAGATTGAACGGTTTGCCGGCGCGGTGAAGCGAGCGCTGGAACAACCGGTCTAGAGGAAGATGAACGATAAAATCAAAAAGGCGTCGCGGCACGTCAATCAGAACGAAGGGCTGATCTTCGAGAAATCGTCGCCGGGGAAACGCGCGTTCGAGTTGCCGCCGCTTGACGTGCCAAAAGCGGAGACCGCGAGGGCGCTTGGCGCCCATCATCGCCGGGAAGGCGTGGAAGGCTTCCCGGAAGTCAGCGAAATCGAAGTGCTGCGTCACTTCACGCGGCTTTCGACCTGGAACCACGCGATTGACCTCGGAATGTATCCGCTCGGCTCGTGCACCATGAAGTACAACCCGCGGGTGAACGAATTCGTGGCGCGGCTCGAAGGAATCGCAACGGAACATCCGTTTCAGCCGCAGGAACTTTCGCAGGGCTGCCTGAAAATTCTGCGGCTGCTGGAAAAATGCTTGCTTGAAATTACCGGGATGGATGCTATCACCCTGCAACCAGCCGCGGGCGCGCAGGGAGAGCTCACGGGGTTGCTATTGATCCGCGCATACCTGCAAAAGCTGGGGAATCCGCGCAAAAAGGTCCTGATTCCGGATTCGGCGCACGGCACAAATCCAGCCACCGCCGTGATCGCCGGCTACCAAGTCGAAAACATCAAGTCCGAGTCGCATGGGCAAGTGGACGTCGAGGGCTTGCGCAAATTGGTGACGGACGACGTTGCTGCGCTCATGATCACCAATCCCTCGACGCTGGGCATTTTCGAACAGCGGCTGCCTGAAATTGCGGAGATTTTGCACGCCAAAGGCGCGCTGCTTTACATGGACGGCGCGAACATGAATGCGCTCGCGGGAATAACGCGGCCCGGAGACCTTGGCGTCGACGTGATGCACCTGAACTTGCACAAGACTTTTTCAACGCCGCACGGCGGCGGCGGGCCAGGCGCGGGCCCGGTGGCAATGAAGAAAATTTTGGAGCCGTTCCGGCCCGTGCCCATCCTCGTGGAAAAAGAGGGAGGACGCCTGGCGCTCGAACCGGTGCGGCCGGATTCCATTGGGAGAGTGAAGGCGTTCAGCAGCAACTTTGGGGTGTTGGTTCGCGCGCTCGCGTACATCCTTGCCTACGGGCCCGGTGTTCGGCAGGCCACGGAAGATGCCGTGCTCAACGCCAATTACATTCGAAAGCACCTCGAAGGCGTTTACGAATTGCCTTATTCCCTGCCCTCGATGCATGAAGTCGTTTTCAGCGACGCGCTTCAAAAGAAAAACGGCGTGAACACCATGGACATCGCCAAACGCTTGATCGATTATGGCTTTCATCCCTACACGACCGCGTTTCCGCTGATTGTTCCTGGCGCGCTAATGATCGAGCCGACGGAATCCGAATCGCGCGAGGAGTGCGATCTGTTCATCGACGCGATGAAATCGATCGCCGAAGAAGCCGCGGCGCAGCCGGAAATCGTGAAGACCGCGCCGCACACCACGCGTGTCCGGCGCCTGGACGAAGTCGGCGCCGCGCGCAAGCCGGTGCTGCGATGGAGACCCGCAGCGCCTAGAAGCACTGCCGCAGATTAGCCGCCTCTGTTCCCGACTCACGTTTGCAGGATCGGCCTCCGCCTATTTGCGAGAACGCACACGAAGCGAACTGTCCAGGCCTGGCCTCCTCCCCTTTTGCTAAACTTAGGCGATTCCTTCCCCTCGAAGATTAAAGAACGCATGAACCTTGAAATCGAACAGTGGTTCCCGAAATCCGTAATCCTGCTTCGCCATTACGACCGGCACAAATTTGTTTCAGATTTGATTGCTGGCGTTACGGTGGGCCTCGTCGCGCTGCCGCTGGCAATGGCCTTTGCCATCGCATCGGGATTGACGCCGCAAGCAGGGCTGTACTGCGCGATTGTCACCGGCTTCTTGATTTCGGCGCTCGGCGGCTCGAAAACGCAAGTCGGCGGCCCTACGGGAGCGTTCGTGGTGGTTGTCGCAGGCATCATTGCAAAGCACGGCATCGATGGCCTGTTCATGTGTACGATGATGGCGGGCGTGCTTCTGATGCTCCTTGGCATCACCGGCATGGGCACGATGGTGAAGTATTTTCCGCGCCCGGTGGTCGTGGGTTTCACCAACGGCATTGCGATTCTCATCGCTAGCACGCAGATTCGCGACTTCTTCGGCTTGAAGATGGATCATGTGCCGGGCGATTTCTTTCATCGCATGAAGGCGTTTGCCCTGGCGTGGAATACCTTCTCCGTGCCGGCGACGGCGCTTTCCCTTCTCTCCATTGCCGTAATGGTTTTCTGCCTGAGGTACGCGAAGAAAATACCAGGAGCTATTCTGGTCACTTTCGGCGCGACCGCAGCGGTCATGCTGTTTCACCTGAACGTGGAAACCATCGGCACGCGTTTTGGCGGCATTCCGAAAGGCTTGCCCACCCTGGTCATTCCACAATTTCATTACGATGTTTTCCGCCAACTGCTCTCGGCGGCGTTCACCGTGGCGATGCTTGGTGCGATTGAATCGCTTATGTCCGCCGTTGTGTCCGACCGCATGAGCAACGACAAGCACAATCCCAACGTGGAACTGGTTGGCCAGGGCATTGCAAACATCATTTCGCCGCTGTTTGGCGGCCTGCCCGCCACGGGCGCAATCGCGCGCACTGCGACGAACGTCCGCTCCGGCGCTAAGACTCCAGTCGCCGGAATGATCCATGCTCTTACCCTGCTGGCGGTCATTCTTTTCGCGGCGCCGTTGGTGAAAGACGTGCCGCTCGCAGCGCTCGCGTCCATTCTGATGATCGTCGCTTACAACATGGGCGATTGGGAGGAAATCCCCGAGATTCTGAAGCTGAGCTCCGCAGACATTGCCGTTTGGTTTCTCACCATGACGCTCACCGTGGTAACCGATCTGACGTTTGCGGTCGAAGTCGGCATGGTGCTCGCCGCGCTCATGTTCATTCGCAAAGTTTCGCGGACGACCACGGTCAGCCCGGTAACCAAAGATTACGTGGAAGACAGCCGCGTCCACGTTCTGCAGGGGAAGGACATCCCCGATTACGCGATTGTCTACCGCATTCATGGACCGTTCCTTTTCGGAGCAACGGACAAATTTGCCGACATTCTGCATGCCCTCGATAAACTACCGCCCATCGTAATTCTCCGCTTGCGGAATATGACCGCGATTGACGCCACCGGCCTCGGCGCGATTCGCGACCTTGCGGATGCCCTGCACGAATCCGGACGTTCGCTTTTACTTTGCGGCGCAAGAGAACAACCCTCGCAACTGATGAAGCAGGCGGAATTCGAGCGGCACGTTGGCGCGGAAAATATCTGCGACAGCATTACCGGAGCGATCGAGCGCGCCGCGGAAGTCCATCGCCAGCATTACGCAAACAAAAAGGCGGAAGAATTAGCGCCAAGCCATTCTTGAATCAATCTTAGGGCAGTTTCCAAATTGCTCCTAAGAGCACCAGTACCCTTCCCTTCTTTATCTGCGATTCACCGAGCCGACACGTCGCGTTTTCCTTGCTGTAACACGGCGCACCTAGTGTCTACGACGGGAAATTCGTGGTCTATTTCTCATCCCAGTCAAAGGAGATCGTCTTGAAAGAAAGAATTCTTGCAATCGTGTTGTCTGTGGTGCTCGTTGGCGCAACCGTTCCCCCGCCAGTACGCGCCCAAAACATGAATCAAGGAAACATAAAGCACGTTCTGCTCATCAGCATCGACGGCATGCACGCAGTCGATTATGAAAATTGCGTGGCGTCGAAGGGCTGTCCAACTCTGGCCGCGCTTGGCAGGACCGGGGTGACCTACACGCGCACAACGGCATCCAGGCCGTCTGACTCGTTTCCCGGCCTGATGGCGCTCGTAACCGGCGGGAGCCCGCGAACTGTAGGCGCATTCTACGACGTGGCTTACGACCGCGTTCTGGCGCCGCCTCTAAGGACTACCGGTAACGGGCTGCCGGGAACAGCCGACGACGCGTCACTGCTACCCTGTGTCCCCAATCAGATCTACGTGAACTCCGACGGATCAACCGGAACTCAGACCGAGTATGAAGAGGGCGATGAGTTCGACGAGACGCAGCTGAACGGCCGCCCCGCTCCCGCCAAAAACGCATTAGATCTCATCGACGGCAACGTTACATCCATCAATCCCGACAGGCTGATACGCGATCCCTTCAACAACTGCCAACCCGTATATCCCTGGAACTTCGTTCGCACCAACACCATTTATGGCGTGATCCATGCTGCCGGCCTCTACACGGCTTGGTCCGACAAGCACGCCGTCTACGCCGTTGTCTCGGGCCCCACCGGAACCGACAAGCCCAGCAACGTGGATGACTACTATTCACCTGAAGTCAACTCTCTTCAGATTGTCCTGCCAGGGCTGATGACGGCGAATGGTTTTAACTGCGGTACGCTGGTCCCCAACAACGACGACTGGACGACCGACTTCGACGCCATCAAATGCTATGACCAGTTGAAGGTCAACGCCATTGTGAACGAGATCACCGGCAAGAACCACCTCGGGACACGCAGCGCTCCGGTCCCGGCGATCCTCGGCATGAACTTCCAGGCGGTCAGCGTCGGCGAGAAGCTGATCGAACCCAAATCCGCTGTCAGAACCGATCAAAACTCTGGTGGTTATGAGGATGCCGCAGGCACTCCCAGACCGCTAATGGCGAAAGAGATCCAATTTGTGGATGCGGCGATCGGGCAGATGGTCGCTGCGCTCAAACGCCAAGGTCTTTTCAATTCGACCGCCATCATCATCACCGCAAAACACGGGCAGTCGCCGATTGACCCGAACCGCTTCTTCCCCATTCCCGGCCATTCCGGCGCCAACGGTACGCCGCCTTCGGGGATCGTCGGAAATCTTCTCCCGGCAGTTTACAACGACCCCAACAACGGCCTGGGGATTGCCGAAGATGACATTTCCCAACTTTGGTTGGCAGATTCGACGCAGACCGGCAACGCCGTGACGGCCTTAGAGGGCGCCGCCGCAGCCATTGGACTGGGCCAAATCTACTACGGCGGCTCGCTAACCACCATGTTCAATGCACCCGGTGTGCCCGAGGTTCCGGGCCCCTGCTGCCAGCTTCGGGCAGGCGGTGACCCGCGTACTCCCGATATCGTCGTGATTCCAAACGTTGGGGTGGTTTATACCGGAAACCTCAAGAAGCAGTCAGAGCATGGCGGCTTCGCGCATGACGACACCAACGTGATGTTGTTGGTATCCAATCCGAGCCTTGCGGGACGGACCGTGAACAGTTTTGTGGAAACGGCTCAAGTGGCGCCCACGATCCTGCAACTCCTGGGCCTGAATCCGAACGCCTTGGACGCGGTTCGGGAGGAAGGGACGCCCGTCCTGCCGGCTCTGTTCGGCGGCCAAAACCAACAATAGCTCGTCGGACGAGAATGAGAGCAAAAGGACCTTCCCGACTGGGAAGGTCCTTTCTATTTCAGCTTTCGCCCGCTAGGCGTTACTTCTTCTCGAACCGCACGCTGTCGAGGATGGCCGTGAAGGTCTTGTCGTACTTTTCGTAAGCCGGCTGCGGAGCCACGCAAACAAAGGAAACCAACCCTTCAGGTCGCAGCGTTGCGACGATCCAATCGGTTTCCTGGCCCCCGATAGGCGAATCATTGCTAAGATACGTCGCGAGCCCCGGCTTGCCATTCAGGCGTACGCGCTCCGACTGGCGTGTGATCTTCATGTTCGGATTGGATTTCTGAAGCTCTTGAATCATCTGCTGCGTAGCATTGCTGAGCGCATCCCAATCGTTGGAATCGCCGCTGGCTTGGTTCACGCTCACAATTAAGCCGTAAGCCAAAGCGGCATGACCGGTGCCGTCATCCACCACTCCGCCATCCGGTGCAAACGAAGCGCCGCCCCCGTTGCTGTCAGGATACTTTTTCCAATTGTCAGGGTATTTCAGCGAATAGCCATTCGCCTGATAAGCGGCGAAATTCCCTGAGGGCGGTGCCGGAGGTCTTCCAGCCGCGGCCGCCGCGGGCATCAGTTTTTTTGCCACGGGCAGAGCCAGCACTTCGCGCTTGATGGCCTCGAATTCGGGGGAGTCGCGCCTGGCGTTGGGAGGAGCGCCGCCCAGCTTGTCGACCTCTTCGTCCACGCGCTCGACACGGTGCTCAGGATTCGGATGGTCGGAGAAAAACTCCGGCGGATTCTTTCCTTTCGTCTCCGCTTCGAGCTTCTCAAAGAATTGCGCCATCGCGCGTGGATCGTAGCCGCTGTCGTAAAGCACCTGCGTGCCCATCACGTCGGCTTGCGATTCGGCGGTTCGTGAGTAACGGAGCAGCACGCCTCCCGCCGCAAACGCCCCCAATTTCGTCAGCAAAGCGCCGCCCGTGGAACCGCCAAAGATTCCTCCTGCAATGCCGAGAAAACCTTCGGCGGCCTCTGCTTTGGTGGCCTGATTCGTGCCGTGGCGCAGCGCCACGTGCGAAAGTTCATGGGCCATGACGCCGGCAAGCTGCGATTCGTTGTCGGCCGCCTCGATGGCTCCGCGATTGATGAAAACATACCCGCCTGGAAGGGCGAACGCATTGATGGCTTTGTCGTTCACGCAATGAAATTCGAACGGATACTGCACTCCGTTCGTCGGCAGCTTGGCGACCAGCTTCATTCCCAGTTGGGTCAGGTAGGCATCGACTTTGGGGGCGTTGCAAAGCGGCAATTGTCTCGCCGCGTCTGCCGCAGCTCGCTTGCCGAGGTCAATGTCCTGCTGAGGGCTGAAAGCGTTAAACCTCGACGGCTCGAGCTGCGTGCGCTGAGCCCATGCTGCGGGCGTAAGCAGAAAGGAAAAGCACAGGAGGCCCAGACATGCTGTGCGACTCACGAGCCCCCGTGCGAGAAAAGGCTGCTTTCGTGCCCGATACCTTCCACCCAAAGCGTTCACTCTGCCTCCGCCATGTTTCCAACCCTGATCCTAGGAGAATTTCTCGCCCAAATTTACTTTAGCACTTGGCGGAGGCAAAAAGAAAAGCCCGGGTGGCTGGGCACCCGAGCTTGGGGGTAGAGCAGGGCCGAAAATTCAATCTATCGAGCCATTCGCGGCAACGGCTCAGGAGCAGGCGTGGCATTCGGCGCATCCGCGGCTTTGCCGCTGCGCGCGGGAACTGCCCGCGCTGCCGGCGGAGGCTCCGGTCTGCGAGCCGGCATGGCCAGATTTTCGCCTTCGCGGACAAACGTCAATCCGTTCTGTTCCTTATTCCAATCAATGCAGATCAAATCGCCCAGGTGAACTTGCTCGGTGGCCAGCAGGTTCGCCAGGGGATAAACCACGTTGCGCTCGATGGCGCGTTTCAAGTGCCGCGCGCCGTAGCGCTGATCGGTCCCTTCTTGCAGAAGAAAATCGCGGCCCGGAGGCGTCACACGGAATAGGAACTGCCCTTTGGCCGTTTCGAGAACGCGCTGCTGCACCTGGCCCAGTTCGATTTCGAGGACTTGTTCCAATTGCTCGCGGCGCAGCGGATGAAACACCACCACTTTGTCCAGGCGGTTCATGAACTCCGGAGAGAACTTTCGGCGCGCCGCTTCCACGGCTGTGCGCTCCACTTTTTGATCCAAACCGGCCGCAGGCTTGTCCGCCGGTTGAACGAAACCCATTCCGCCCTGCATCAGTTCGGTGATTTCGCCACCGCCAAGGTTGGACGTCAGGAAAATGACAGTCTGCGAGAGGTCCACGCGGCGGTTGTCGCCGAGCGTCAGAGTGGCCTTGTCCAGCATCCCCAGGAGCAACTGCCAAAGGGCGTCGCTGGCTTTCTCAATTTCGTCAAAGAGCAGGAAGCTGAGCTTCAACTTGTCGGTATGGCAGGCCGCCAAAGCTTCCTGGGTGATCAGCGGATGGGTCTCGCGATGGCCCAGATAACCTGGAGGAGAACCAATCAGCTTGGCAATTTCATGGGAGTGCTGGAATTCCGCGCAATCCACCTTGATGACCGCGCGGGAGTCTCCAAAGAGGATCTCGGCGGCCGCTTCCACAATGCGCGTCTTTCCGGAGCCGGTCGGACCCAGAAAGAGCAGATTACCAACCGGGCGGCCGGGGGAGTTCAATCCGGCGCAGAACACCTGGAACATGTCCACCAGAGACTGAACGCCTTCTTCCTGGCCGACGATCTTGGCGCGCAGGGAGGCATGAAAATCCCGGGTGTCACTGCTGCGGATGCTTGGGTCCAGTTGGTGACGGACGGCGGCTTTCATAGATTCGACCCTTCTCCGCGTCCAGTTCCCCCCCAAACGCGGCGCGCGTCTCAAGCATCGCGCGAAAAACGAAATAGTGCATGGAAGGTGCCAATCTTTTTCGCCCTGTTGCTGGGGAGGAAACACTCTGGTTTCAATGACATACGAGATTTCAAATTCTGTAGCTGTCTCACGGGCTGAGACAGAGTTCCATTTCGGTCAAGAATGAGAGGACGAGACCGAGCCGTAGAACACTTTGTGTCAATCGGCAAACGACAAAAAGGGGCGCAATTGCTTGCGCCCCAGGTTCCGTTAAAGTTTTACTTGAAGAGCGTTTTCTGCCCTGAGAACGCTAAGAATTGGAACGATCTTGCTTCTTCCGGCTTTGTGCAGCCGCGGCAGGGCTGCCCCCGGGCTGCGCCGCACGGGACTTCTTCTCCTCGGTGACGGTTTCCTCTGGCGCGCTCGCCGACTTGCCGTCGGTCGCTTCGGCCATGGCGGCAGCGGCTCCAGCCTTTCTTGCGGCCGATTCCACCAGCGCCCCTTCGCCCTCGCGCACGAAGGTGAGGCGGTTGTTTATCTTGTCCCAATCGATGCATACCAAATCGCCCAAATTCACCTGATCCGTGGCGAGGAGATTGGCCAGCGGGTAGACCACATGGCGTTCAATGGCCCGCTTCAGGTGGCGCGCGCCGTAGCGCTGATCCGTGCCCTCCTGCAGCAGGAAGTCGCGCCCTGAAGGCGTCACGCGGAAGAGGAATTGCCCCTTGGCCGTGTCCAAAACGCGCTGCTGGACCTGACCCAATTCGATGTCCAGGACTTCCTGTAACTGACCTTTTTTGAGCGGATGGAAGACCACGACTTTGTCCAGGCGGTTCATGAATTCGGGAGAGAACTTGCGCCGTGCGGCTTCGACGGCCGTTCGCTCGACCTTTTCGTCCAGGCCGGTTGCGGGCTTGTCGGTTGGCTGTATAAAACCCATGCCGCCTTGCATCAACTCGGCGATTTCGCCCCCACCCAGGTTGGAGGTAAGGAAAATCACCGTTTTGGACAGGTCCACCTTGCGATTGTCGCCAAGCGTCAGGGTAGCTTTGTCCAGCATGCCCAAAAGCAATTGCCAGAGCGCGTCGCTGGCTTTTTCAATTTCGTCGAAAAGCAAGAAGCTCAGTTTCAGTTTGTCCGTGTGGCAGGCTGCCAGCGTCTCCTGGGTGATCAGCGGATGCGTTTCCCGGTGTCCCAAATAGCCCGGGGGCGAACCGATCAGTTTGGCGATTTCGTGCGAGTGCTGGAACTCCGCGCAATCCACCTTGATGACCGCTCGCGCATCTCCAAACAGAATTTCCGCGGCGGCTTCCACGATGCGCGTTTTACCGGACCCCGTCGGCCCCAGGAAAAGAAGATTGCCCACCGGACGGCCCGGCGAATTCAAGCCGGCGCGAAATACCTGGTACAGGTCCACGAGCGCCTGCACCGCCTCTTCCTGGCCGACAATCTTTGCCCGCAGCGCCGACTGAAAATCAATCGTGTCCGAGCTGCGTTTCGTTGGATCGAGAGAAAGAGTGAAGTCGCTCATAACCGCCTCCTAGCGAACCCGCCCCTGCTGGGTGCCGTATCGCCCGCGTCCCCGGTCAAATTGTTCCAATTTGACCTGGATTGTGGATTGGAGGAGCCGCAATTGTACCAGCAGTTCCTTGGCCACCGCGGGAGATTCTGAAAGTCGGAGGAGCGGCGGAAACACGTCCGCCAATTCAAGGTTGAGGGTATGAAGCGAGGTTACAAGTTTTTGGACCGCCGGGGAGTTGGGATCCGCCAGGTCCACCGAGTGGTTCAATTGCTCACGCAGAGCTCTCCAATTGAGCTCCACGAAGGGATGCTTCTTCGAGACTTCTTTTACCACCTCTTCGGTAATGTGCGCGCGCTGTCCCAGCCGCGCCAAATGGAGTTGCTGCACTTTTTCGCCGCGGCGCACGTTGTGCACCAGGTAGAACGAATTCCCTTTGCGGCGAACAAAAGCCATGACCTACCTCATCTCCTGTTGCTTAGCTGGCGTAGTGTAATCAGCTTCCACTACGCTCTGCAATATTAGACACGGAATTTCAGCAAAAGTTGCTCCGTAACAGTAACGCCTTCACCCTAAATGCACTTGCAGTCAAATCCCTATCAGTTTTTCTTCTCGTTTCCATCGATTCTTCACTGGTGGGATTATTCGGTTTCACGAATTTGCCTTTTTTACACGCTTCTGCACATTCCTTTGGCTCGCGGTTCGAGTTCAACGATCCGCTCTGCGGTTTTTCTTCCCCATAATCGGCTATTCATTAAACCCGGCAGCGACACTTTTCTCTTGTTCTTCGCGAAGCGCGCCCCTACCATGACGCCTTCACCATTTTGAGTACGGCTGAACTTCGGAGTTACATCAAGAAATGTCCTGGGATCCCGTCTACCGTCTTGTGCAACGAATCCCTCGCGGAAGAGTTCTAACTTATGGAGCGTTGGCTAAAGCTCTTCGTCTGCCTGGCGGGGCGCGCACGGCCGGACGCGCCATGGCCGCCACTCCCCCCGGAAAAGGGATTCCGTGGCACCGCGTGATCGGTGACCGCGGCGAAATCCTCATTCGCGGTCCTCACGCCTTGCTTCAAAGAAAACTTCTCGAAAGTGAAGGCGTTGCGCTCGTAGAGTTTCGCGTAGACCTGAAGAAGCACCTGTGGAAGCCAACCAAAAAGACCGGGCTGCCAAAGAAGAAAAAGCTGCCTAAAAGGAAAGCTGAAAGATAAAGCCGCCCGCAAACGTATCTGAAGTGCATCCGCACTCAGGTGTGTCGTTGTGTGTTTCATGGGATGCGGCGCTCTGCGGTATGCTATAGCCTCTTGTTTGCCGTTCAGCCTCTTGTGGTGGGGGCAAGAAAAATGGCGAATGCCATCCTTCAAGTGGAGAACCTCGTCAAGCGCTACGGCGACGTGGAAGCCGTGCGCGGAGTCAGCTTCTCGGTCGAAGAAGGCGAAGTCTTCGGACTGCTTGGCCCCAATGGGGCCGGGAAAACCACCACCGTCGAAATCCTCGAAGGATTGCGCACGCTCGACTCCGGTCAGGTTTCCGTGTGCGGCCTCGACCCGCAGCGCGCCCCTGACGCCTTGAAGCAGGAAATCGGCGCCGCGCTGCAAGCTACGGCGCTGCCGGACAAAATGCGCGTGATCGAGGCGATCCGCCTGTTCGCGAGCTTCTACAAGCGTCATCGGGATCCGCAGGAATTGCTCAAGCGCTTTGGACTCGACGAAAAGAAGAATTCCTTTTACAGTCAGCTCTCGGGCGGTCAAAAGCAGCGCCTTGCGCTCGCGATGGCGCTGGTTAACGATCCGCAAGTCTGTTTTCTCGACGAACCGACTGCGGGGCTCGATCCGCAGGTCCGGCGCGAAATCTACGACGTGATCGAAGAGCTGCGCCGAGACAAAAAGACGGTCCTCCTGACCACGCATTACATTGAAGAAGCAGAGCGTCTCTGCGACCGCGTGGCCATCATCGACCACGGAAAAGTGATCGTCCTGGGCACCCCTCGCGAATTAAAGGCTCGCTCCGGTGGCACTACTCGCATCGAAGTGCGCCTTTCGAAACCCGCATCGGCTGGCATCCTGAAAAACCTGGAAGGCGTGGTGGATGCGCGAGAAGTCGACGGAGCTTACGCCTTGCATTCCGAGCGCCCGCCGCAGACGATTGTCTCGCTCGTCAAGCAACTGGAAGCTCAGGGCAACGAACTCGTAAGCCTGGAAATCGCCTCCCCCTCGCTGGAGGATGTGTTCATCGAATTTACCGGAAGGAGGCTACGCGATTGAGAAACTTTGCCGCCCTGACGCGGATGCGCATCCAGATTGCTTTCCGCAACAAGATGTTTTTCTTTTTCGTGGTATTCATGCCCTTCACTTTTTTCTTTCTCTGGCTTGGCCTGCTTGCCAAGGGCATTCCGGCACGTTGCGCCTTTTACCTTGGCCCGGTCGTGGCTTTCAATGTGATGGGCAGCTTTTGGGGTCTCAGCGCTACGCTGGTTCTCTTTCGAGAACAGGGAATCCTTCGGAGATTCCACGTCGCCCCGGTTACCGCCAGCGATTTGCTGGCTTCGAGCGTTGTCGCGAACTACGTTCTTACTCTGCCCATCGTTGCTCTGGAACTGTTCTTCGCTCGGGTCATCTTCCATGTCCCAAGCCTTGGCAACGTCTTCTCCCTTTTCGTCTTGGTTTCCATAGGCATTATTTCTTTCGGCTCGCTCGGTTTGGTCGTTGCCAGCGTGACCAACACCATGCAGGAAACACAGGTGCTGAACCAGCTCTTGTGGCTGCCCCTGATTTTTCTTTCCGGCGCCACGTTCCCTCTCGCCTACATGCCGCGAAGCGTTCAGCGTTTCGGCCTGTTTCTTCCCGCAACGTATCTCGTCAACGGAGTGCAGCAAGCGATCCTGAACGGCGCGACTCCTTGGAGCCGTTATGTGGAAATCCTCTCCCTTGCCCTGTGGGCGTGCCTGACTTTTTTTCTCTCCGCGCAACTCTTCCGTTGGGAGCCGGAGGCCAAAGTCCCAAGGAGGGCCAAACTTCTGGTTGCAGCAACCGCGATTCCTTTTCTCCTTTTGGGCCTTGTCGAAAACATGTCGGACCGCGTTTTAGTAGAAGCCAAGACCGCTCTTGAGAGGTTCGATTCCGCGCCTCCCAAACCTCCTTCCATCGGAATGCCGATCAAACCCGGGGGACTGTCGGAGCCGCCCAGGTAAAGCAAAAAAACTAAGCCCCAGCGCCAATTTGGTTCGAAACGCGACCGCTTGCATGGTTTTACTGCATTGACGCTCGCTTGCTCCTACCGTATTCTGACTTTTCGGAGCTGCACCGCCGCGCGCGGCATTCTTCCAAGGGAGCTTTTATGGCCATTCAGCCGACGGAGAAAATCTGGCACAACGGAAAGTGGATCAACTGGGACGACGCCACGCTGCACGTGCTTTCTCACGTCGTCAGCTACGGCTCCGCGGTATTCGAAGGCATTCGCTGCTACGAAACCCAGCAAGGTCCGGCCATTTTCCGCCTGCGCGAACACATGCAGCGGCTCATTAACTCCGCACGCATTTACCGCATGGAGCTTCCCTACTCGGTAGACGACTTCTCGAACGTCGCCTGCGAGCTCGTTCGCGTTAACAAAATGAATTCTTGCTACGTGAAGCCCGTCGTTCTCCGCGGCTACGGCGACGTTGGCGTGAACCCACTCAATTCTCCGATCGATCTCTACATGGCCTGCTGGAGTTGGGGCGCCTATCTGGGCCCCGACGCGCTCTCGAAAGGCGTTGACGTGGGCGTCAGCTCCTGGACGCGCATCGCCCCGAACACGCTCCCGGCCATGTCCAAAGCCGCCGCGAACTACATGAATTCGCAGCTCATTCGCATGGAAGCGTCTTTCAACGGCTTCACCGAAGGCATCGCGCTTGATGCCGGCGGCCACGTCAGCGAAGGCTCGGGAATGAACATTTTTCTGGCGCACGACGGCACGCTCTACACGCCGCCGCTGGCCACCAGCATTCTTCCTGGCATCACTCGCGACGCGGTGACGAAACTCGCGGAAGATCTCCGCATCCCCTGCAAAGAAGCGGTCATCCCCCGCGAAATGCTCTACATTGCCGATGAAGTTTTCTTCGTGGGCACGGCGGTGGAAGTCACGCCCATCCGCTCCGTGGACCATATTCAAGTGGGCAAAGGCGTCGCGGGCCCGATCACACGCAAATTGCAGGAAGAGTTCTTCGCCATCACCAGCGGCACCAAACCCGACCGGCACAACTGGCTTACGCCCGTCGGGGCTCCGGTAAGCGCCGCCTCTCGCTAGTCGAGGAGAAAAACATGAAACTGGTGTCGGACGCTCCCAACCGGTCAGCCTGGTCTTTCTCCCAAACCTTTCGGGGACCCTATCCGCACTTGGTCCTTCTGGGCAAACTCATGGCGGATGCATTTCGGGCGTTCCGCGCGCGCCTTCGCTCCCGGTAGCACTCTGGTCGGCGCCTTCTAGCGTTAGATTCTTCGAGCGCAATTCGAACGATTCTCCTTTTTGTAGGGCCCCAGCCTGCCGCGCCCCATTTTTGCCCCAACTGAGATTATGGAACGCTCTTCGTTTAGTCGCGCGTCGCGCGTAAGATGCTCTGTCGAGTCGCTCGACGCGAGGAGCCCTGCTTTGATCACGCGCACGAAGCTCACGTTCGCCGCATTCCTTGTTTTTCTGCCTTCGATTCTGAATGGACAAACCGCGACCCAGGAACATCGCCCGCGAGCGCGCGAGCTTGGCATTCATCCCGGCATCCATGATCCTGGCCCCAACAACGCCATCACTGACGTAGCTGGCGTCCAAGTCGGCCAGGTCACTTTAGTTAAAGACGAAAACGTTCGAACCGGAGTCACCGCCATACTTCCGCATGCCGGAAACGTTTTTCAGGACAAAGTGGCGGGCGCCGTTTTCGTCTACAACGCGTTCGGCAAACTCGTCGGTTCGACGCAAGTCACCGAGCTCGGCCAGATTGAAACACCCATCATGCTCACCAACACTCTCAGCGTTTGGGACACCGCGGCGGCGGTAGCCAGTTGGACGTTAGCCCAGCCAGGAAACGAAAATGTTTATAGCCTGAATCCTCTCGTTGGCGAAACCAACGATGGCTGGCTCAATGACATTCGCGGGTTCCACGTCGGCGCGGAGGATGTCAAGCGCGCACTGCGCGAAGCTCGCAGCGGCCCCGTGGAAGAAGGCTCGGTCGGCGCTGGAGAAGGGACCATCGCCTTCGGATGGAAGGGCGGCATTGGGACCAGCTCGCGCCATCTCCCCGAAAAAGAAGGCGGCTTCATGGTTGGCGTTCTGGTCCAGGCAAATTTCGGAGGCCGGCTCACAATCGCGGGCATTCCCGTCTGGAAAGGGTTGCAACCGAACCAGAAGCTAAGCCTCAACGCTGATTCTTCGGCGCGAAATCCCGCGGACGGCTCGTGCATGATCGTCATCGCCACCGATGCGCCGCTCGATGCGCGACAATTGCGGCGGCTTGCCGCCCGGGCGTTTCTCGGAATGGCACGCGCCGGCTCGACCGGAAGCAACGGCAGCGGCGACTTTGCCATCGCCTTCTCGACAACCAACCGCATCGCCTATGGCGCCGCGCGCGGCCCCGCTCTCTCGCTACTCGGCGAAGATGCGCTTTCCCCTTTGTTTGAAGCGGTTGTGGATGCCACGGAGGAATCTATCGACAATGCGCTGTTGAAAGCGCAAACCGTTCGCGGGCGCGATGGCCATGTCGCGGAAGCCATCCCCACGGACCGCCTGCGAGCAATTCTCGGCACCGCAGCGCGCTAAATCTAAAGCCTGAACATCTTCTCCATGTAGCTTAAGAATTTGTTGAAATTGCCCAAGACCGTTGGGTGGAAGTCAGCGGGCTTTTGCCTTGTGCAGTCCATCTCGCGGAATCTGGAGAGTAGCGTCTTACCCTTTGCAAGCATCCACGCGCCTCTGCAAAAACTGCCGTTCCATTGGGCTTCGCGCGAGCAGCAGCGCCGCCTCGAAATGCTCGCGTGCCGCCTTGCGTTTCCCCCGGCGCAGCTCCAATTCGCCAAACGCCGCGGAATAAAACGGATAGCTCAAAAGCCGCTCGCGCCCTTCAATCGCCCTCAGCTCTCGCAGTCCGCTTTCTGGTCCTTCCATCTCCGCGACTGCGATCGCTCGGTTCAGCGCCACCACCGGTGAAGGCCGGATGTTCATTAGCATGTTGTAGAACGAAACGATGGTTCGCCAATCGGTGTTTTCCGCGCTTGGCGCGGTTGCGTGAATGGCGGCGATCCCGGCCTCGACGTGATATTCGCTTAGCTCCGGCCCGAATGCCGCAAGATTCAGCAGTCTTTGCCCTTCTGCAACGAGTTGTGCGTCCCACTTTGATCGGTCCTGCTCATAGAACGTACTCAAGTTACCCGATCCATCCGTTCTTCCGGGCAAGCGAACTGCGTGGAGATGCATCAGCGCCGCAAGCGCATAGGTCGTCGGTGTCGCCCCCGGTGGATGCGCGAGAAGAATTTTTGTCAGGCGCATCGCTTCCTGACAAAGCTCTTTGCGTACCGCCGATTCGGTTGACGCTCCGTGATAGCCCTCGTTGAAGAGGAGATAGAGCGCCCGTTGCACGGCCGGAAGGTGCGCCGAAAAGTCAGCCGCGTCCGCAATTTCAAACAGCCTCTTGGACTCCGCAAGCACTTTCTTTGCTCGGGTGATGCGTTTTTCCATCGCGGCATGACCGCTGACGAACGCGCCGGCAACCTCGTCCACGCTGAAGCCGCACAAAATGTGAAGAATCAGCGCTATTTGACTCTCTTCCCCAAGTCGCGCGTGGCAGCAGGAAAACATCATGCGCAGCTCATCGTCTTTGATCGCCGCCGATGAAAATACTTCCTGAATCGTGGGGACCAGCGTCCACTCGCTCTCGAGAAGCCTGCCCAATTCCGGCGCATACGTACGCGCCGTGCGCTCACGTCGCAACACGTCCAACGCGCGGTTTTTCGCCGTGGCCATCAACCACGCCGACGGGTTTTCCGGCACGCCCCGGAATTTCCACACTTCCAGGGCGCGGCAGAAGGCGTCTTGCACGACGTCTTCCGCCATCGCCAGGTTGTGCATTCCGAAAAGGCGCGTGAGCGCGGCCGTGATTCGCCCGGCCTCCCGCCGGAAGAGATGGTCCTCGAGTTCCATTACATGCTCAACTGCATGATCGGGCGCACTTCCACCGAGCCCCCGAACTCGAAAATCGGGCAGCCCAGGGAAATCTCCGTCGCCTGCGAAAGGTCTCTGGCTTCGATCAGCGTGTAACCGCCCACGATGTCCTTCGTCTCCGCGAACGGACCGTCCGTCACCACCTTTTTCTGGCCTTTGACCAGCTTTCCAGTGCGATCTAACGGGTGGCCTTGGTCCTTGAGATGTCCTTTTGCTCCCATGTCTTTCATCCATGCCATCCACTTCTGCATCGTTTGCTGCGCCACCTCCGGGGACGACCTTCCACTCTCGCCGCCCCGGTAAAGAAATAGGAATTCGCTCATGATTGTTTCTCCGTAGTTTTGGACCTGCCTCTGAATTTTGTTCCCAACTTCACCCACTAGACGTTTGACTAGCCTTCTGGCAGACAACTTTTTTTGCTCAGGCAGATTTAGCTGGACCCTCGCCACCAATACGTTTTTCACAGTCCGGCGCTCGCGCTGCTACCTTTCCCAGGACGCGCTGGCATGGCGCAGTAGCTTCCCTTAGTGAATCCCTCTGCCTCGATGCCGAAGGCATGGTCAAATCGCGCGCGATAGTTCTCCCACGCGAGTGCTGCTGTCAGCTCCACCAACTGCGCATTTGTGAATCTCTCCCGCAGCTTCGCGAACAGCGCGTCGCTGACTCCCACCGGCGTCTGCGTCATGGCGTCGGCGTATTCCAGAACCAGCTTCTCCGTCTCGGAAAACAACGGACTAGTTGTGTATTCTCCGAGTGCTTCCATCTTTTCTTTCGAGATGCCGCTGGTTCTGCTGACCGCAGAACCAATGTCGATTCAAAATGGGCACCCCACGAGCGTAGCGACTCGCAGCTCGCCTAGATTCTTCAGTTGTTCTTCCACCAACCGGCTCCCCAGCAGCGATTGCTCCATCTGGCCGTAGCCCCAGAGCAGTTTCGTATGATGCGCGGCAATTTTCGCGGGCATCACCACACGCCCAACCTTGCGCTTTGTCAGCGCATAGATGATTCTCGTAAACGTCCCCTGGAAAAGTCCTTGCGTCCCTGGGTCCGCACCTTCAATTCGCGCCATAGTTCACCTCCTGACGCACCACCTACACTGATTTTGACGCCAGACCGCTCCCCTCGTTACCCGATTTTTCTCGGCGTCGACGCCTCGAGCGACATACGCCGCTGAGGGCTGGCATTCTCCGCCACATTGCGGCTAGAATGCACCCGTTCGCATTGCCCGCATCTTCCTTATCAGCAGGGAGGAACTTCCATGTACAGCATCACGCAAAAACTTGTTGCTGAATTCATCGGCACCTTCGCCCTGATTTTCTTTGGCGCCGGCGCGATCTGCACGGACCAGTATTTGCGCAGCTCCGGCGGCATTGGACTTCTCGCCATCGCCCTCGCACACGGCCTTGCGATCGGCATCATGGTTTCCGCCCTCGGCCACGTCTCAGGCGGGCATTACAATCCCGCGATCACCATCGGGATTTGGGTCACCAAGCGCATCAATACGATCGAAGCCCTGCTTTATTGGGCCGCCCAGCTCCTGGGTGGCCTGGTGGCCGCGTTCATCCTGAAAGCCGTCATTCCCGATGACACCTGGCGCGCGGTCGCACTGGGCACGCCCGAACTCGCGCGCGATTTCCC
>Ga0126381_100000552_pt1 | contig 40758 bp, 37 predicted proteins | sample PanSoiMetPlot_28_FD_96465 | JGI IMG/M metagenome (GOLD analysis project Ga0126381, IMG submission 96465) | Tropical forest soil microbial communities from Panama - MetaG Plot_28 | ecosystem: Environmental > Terrestrial > Soil > Tropical forest > Bulk soil | place: Panama | collected 2016-02-17 | reverse complement strand
CTGCCTTATCTCGACCGGGTCGAGAGCTATTCGCAACCCGGCGTGTCCTTCATTCAGGTCTTCCTGATCGATCGGACGCCGCCCGCCTTGGTGAAGGAGCTCTGGTATCAGGTCCGCAAGAAGGTCGGCGACATCAAGGGCGACCTGCCGGCTGGCGTCACCGGGCCGAATTTCAACGACGAATACGGCGACGTCTATTCGAACATCTACATGTTTACCGCCGACGGAATGAGCCTTGCGGCGCTCAAGGACCGCGCCGAGGATATTCGCCAGCGGCTCCTGCGCGTTCCCGACGTCAACAAGGTCGACATCATCGGCGAGCAGCCGCAAAAAATCTTCATCGAGCTCAGTCACGCCAAGCTCGCGACTCTCGGCATCGCGCCGCAGCAGATCTTCGACAGCGTCGCCCGGCAGAACGCCGTGACCTCGGGCGGCTCGGTCGACACGTCGGCCGACCGCATCAACCTGCGGGTCACCGGCGCCTTCTCCGGCGTCGATGCCGTTGCGGCCGTCCCGGTCGAGGCGAACGGCCAAGTCTTCAGGCTGGGCGATATCGCCACCGTCAAGCGCGGCTACCAGGACCCGCCGAGCTTCATCGTCCGTGAAGCCGGCAAGCCGGCGATCGGGCTCGGCGTATCGATGCAGGAGGGCGCCAACCTGATCACGCTCGGCAAGAACCTCAAGGCCGCGATGGACGCCATCACCGCCGAGCTTCCCGTCGGCATCGAGGTAACCCAGATCGCCGATCAACCTACCATCGTCGAACACTCGGTGTCCGAGTTCGTGGAGACATTCGTCGAGGCGCTCGGCATCGTTCTGCTGGTCAGCTTCCTGTCGCTCGGCTGGCGCGCCGGCGTCGTGGTGGCGCTGTCGGTCCCCCTGGTGCTGGCGATCGTGCTCACCATCATGTACGCAGCCGGACTCGAGCTGCACCGCATCACGCTTGGCGCGCTCATCATTGCACTCGGCCTCCTGGTCGACGACGCGATCATCACCATCGAGATGATCGTGGTGAAGATGGAGCAGGGCTGGGACCGCGCTCGCGCCGCGACCTTCGCGTGGACCTCGACCGCCTTTCCGATGCTGACGGGGACGGTGGTGACCGCGGCAGGCTTCCTGCCGGTCGGCTTCGCCAAGTCGAGCGCCGGCGAATATGCCGGCGGCATTTTCTGGATCGTGGGCCTTGCGCTCATCGCCTCATGGGTCGTGGCGGTGCTGTTTACGCCATATCTCGGCCTCAAGCTGCTTCCCGACCTTGCCAAGGCGGATGCTCATGAAAATCCGGATGCGATCTATGACACGCGCATCTACCGGACGCTGCGTCGCGCGATCGAGCTGGCGCTGCGCTGGCGCCGCACCGTGGCGGCTGCGACCGTGCTGATGTTCGTCGCCGCGGTCGCGGGCTTTGGCTTCGTCCAGCAGCAGTTCTTCCCGACATCGACCCGCACCGAGCTGTTCTTCGAGATGCGGCTGCCGGAGGGCACCGCCATCGAGGCGACCGACGCGGCCGCGCGCAAGGCCGAGGCCCTGCTCGCCGGCGATCCCGACATCGTCACCGCCACCACCTATGTGGGCGCGGGCTCGCCGCGCTTCTGGCTCGGGCTCAACCCGGTGCTGCCGAACTCGAACTTCGCCCAGATCGTGATCGTGACCAAAGATCTCGAGGCGCGTGAGCGCGTCAAGACGCGGCTTGATCGGGAGCTCGCCGAGGGCGCGCTGCCGGAGGCGCGCTCGCGGATCGACCGCTTCAACTTCGGCCCGCCGGTCGGCTTCCCGGTGCAGTTCCGCGTGATCGGCCCCGATCCGATGAAGGTTCGCGACATCGCCGAGCAGGTGCGCACCGTGATGGCGCGGAACCAGAAAGTCGTCGATCCCCATCTCAACTGGGGCGAGCAGGTCAAATCGATCCGCCTCGAAGTCGATCAGGATCGTGCCCGCGCGCTCGGCCTCACCCCGCAGGACGTGTCGCAGATGCTGCAGACCCTGCTCAGCGGCTACACCGCAACCCAGTATCGGGAAGGGATCGAGCACATCGACGTGGTCGCGCGCGCGGTGCCGGAGGAACGGCTCGATCTCGGCCGGCTGCCGTCGCTCACCATCACGACCCGCAACGGCGTGGCGGTGCCGCTGTCGCAGGTCGCGCGCCTCCACTACGAATACGAGGAACCGATCCTGTGGCGGCGCAACCGCGACATCGTGCTGACCGTGCGCGGCGATATCGTCGACAACGTGCAGGCGCCGGATGTCACCAGCGAGATTGCGCCGCAGCTCAAGCCGATCGAGGCCTCGCTTCCTTATGGCTATCGGATCGAGACGGGCGGATCGATCGAGGAAAGCGCCAAAGCGAACGGCGCGCTCGTTGCCGTGTTTCCCGCGATGGCGGTCGCGATGCTGGCGCTCCTGATGATTCAGCTGCAAAGCTTCTCGCGGCTGGCCCTGGTGTTCGCGACCGCGCCGCTTGGGCTGATCGGCGCGACCGGCGCGCTGCTTCTCTCCAATCGGCCGTTCGGCTTCGTGGCCCTTCTCGGTCTCATCGCGCTCGCCGGCATGATCATGCGCAACACCGTGATCCTGGTCGATCAGATCGAGCGCGACATCGCGGCGGGCCATGGTCGCTACCGGGCGATCGTCAATGCCACGGTGCGGCGCGCCCGGCCCGTGGCGCTCACCGCATTGGCGGCAATCCTCGGCATGATTCCGCTCGCCGGCAGCCTGTTCTGGGGCCCGATGGCGATCACCATCATGGGCGGGCTGTTTGTGGCCACCATTCTGACGCTGTTGGTCGTGCCGGCGCTCTATGCGATGTGGTTCCGTGTTCGGATCGACGAGATCTTGGACGACGTCCCCGAGCCCGAACGGGATCAGGCTGCATGGACTCCGGTTCCGGCGCGACTCGCGGCGGAGTAGGCGGGGAGGGATCGCATGGCAGAGCCGGTGCGATGGAGCGCGAATGAACCGACGCTCAGCGAAATGCTGGCTGATCCAATTGTCCAGGCGCTGATGCAGGCCGACGGGGTCGAGGCAAGCGAGCTGGAGGCAACGCTGCGAAGCGTTGCCTCTAGCCGTGCGCAGCCGCCACCGGCACGAACAGCTCGTTGAGCGGAATGAGTTGCGGGATGAAGTGCTGCTCGACCATGTAGCGCACCAGCGCTTCCAGCGTGGGGCGATTGGCCTCGATGCCGTACGGAAAGGCATCGCCCCCGAATACTTCGTCGATCTCCTCGATGTCGTCGTGCACCCAGGGCAACATGTAGGGATGCGCGCCGGTCTTGTGCATGCGAGCAAGCGCCTTCGCCTTGGCTTCGTGAAATCCCTTGTAGAGGCTGTTGGCGATCCAGGGATGAGCCTCGTAGACTTCGCGGCGGATCACCACCAGATGCATGATCGGGAAGATGCGGGTCTCCTGGTAGAAGGCGCGCTCGACCGCCTTGGCGTCCGCGAACAGGGGCGCAATGTCGGGATGCGGCCGCGGGCGCTGCGATCCCGCGATGGCGTCGATCTCGCCTTTGGCCAGAAGCTCGCTCAGCGAGCGGCCTTTCTCGTCGTGCTTGATGCGGGCAGGCTTGAGCAGCGGCGGGGCGCTGGGGTCCCCGTGCCGGCCGGATTCGTTGATGGCGCCTTCGATCCAACGGATGGTGGAGAGATCGACGCCATATTGGTGGACGAGATGGCCGCGGATCCACACCGCCGCCGTCATCGTATAGAGCGGCACGCCGACGCGCTTGCCTTCGAGGTCCTTGGGGGCGCGGATGCCCGCCTTCCGGTTCACATAGATATAGCCGTGCCGGAAGACCCGCGCGGGAAAGACCGGCAGCGCCACGAATGGGCAGCCGCCGCGCGCCAGCCGGCTGATGAATTCCGAGCTCGAGAACTCCGCAACGTCGAATTCCTGGTTACGGCCCATCCGGTCAAAGATTTCGCGCGGCGCCTCGATTGCCAGGAAATTGAGGTCGATGCCTTCGACCGAAACTTCCCCGGTGCGCAGCGCGTCGGTGCGGTCGTAGAGGCCGCAAGCCAGCGTCAGGTTCAGGCGGGACACGTCCAGACCCAGTTGGAGGCCGGATCACCTCATTCGATGGTCACGCCGCTCGCTTTGATCGGCACGGCCCATTTGGTGATCTCGCTCTTGACGAACTGGCCGAGATATTGCGGCGTCGCGCGGTCATCCGCAACCAGGGTCGCGCCGAGACCTTCCATGCGCTCGCGCACGGATGGTGTCTTGATGGCTCCCACCGCCGCGGCGTTGAGCTTCTGCACGATCGCATCTGGCGTGCCTTTGGGCAGGAACAGCGCGCTCCAGGTGTAGGCCTGCACGTCGGTGCCCTGCTCGAGCGCGGTCGGCAGGTTCGGCAGCACCGAGGCGCGCTCCTTGGTCATGATCGCCAGGCCTTTGACGGTTCCGGCGTCGATCTGCGGTTTGGCGGTTGCGATGATGTCGCACAGATAATCGATGCGGCCGCCGGTCAGGTCCTGCATGGCCGGCCCGGTGCCGCGGTAGGGCACGTGCGTGATGTCGACCCCGATCGTGTGGTTGAGCACGACGCAGCCCAGATGCGTGGCCGAGCCGGCGCCAGCGGAGCCGTATTGCATCTTTGCCTGGTTGGCCTTCGCGTAGGTGACGAATTCCTTCAGATTGTTTGGCGGCAGCGTCTTGCGGGTGATGAGCGCGATCGGGGTCTCGGCGATCAGCGCGACCGGAGTGAAATCGCTCGCCGCATCGTACAGTGGCTTCTTATAGAGCGTCTGGTTCTGGGCGTGCGTGCCGACGCTGCCGAGCACCATGGTGTAGCCGTCCGTCGCGGCCTGGGCGACCCGCAACGAGCCCGTCATGCCGCCCGCGCCCCCGACGTTCTCAACGATGATGGTTTGACCCAGGATCTCGCCCATGCGTTGGCCGATGATGCGGCCGAGCGCGTCCTGCGGCCCGCCGGCCGCGAACGGGATCACCATGGTAAGAGGATGGGTTGGAAAATTCTGTGCCGCAGCGGTCCCGGTCAGCGCCAGCACGGCGCCGAGGGCGGCGTAAGATACTCTCATGAACATGTCGTTCTCCGTGGCATTTTGAGCCAGTTTGCGTCAATTGACGACGAGGGCAAACTCGCCTTTCCGTCGCAGGTTCCCCCTTCCGTCAGCGACTTGCTTGTGAGGGAGGGTCGGTCCGCGTATGACGATGCTCTCATGGAGGCTGGCCCAGTGACCCGCGTCGCCATTGCCGGTCTAGGCGAGATCGGCCGCGCGGTTGCGCGCCGGCTGGCCGATGGCATGCCCGGACTGAAGTTCGCTTGTGCCGCGGTCCGCGATCGGCCCAAGGCGCAGGCTTGGCTTGACGCCGAGCGCATCGCCTGCCCACTGGTCGAGTTCCAGGAATTCCCCGCCCATGCGGATCTGGCGATCGAATGCGCCCCGGCGGCGGTCATCGAGCAGATCTGTCGGCCAATGCTGGAGGCCGGCAAGAGCGTGATGGTGCTCAGTGCCGGGGCCCTGCTTCCCCGGCCGGACCTCCTGGCGCTTGCCAAGGAGCGCGGCGGCCAGATCATCGTGCCCACCGGGGCCTTGCTGGGGCTCGATGCAGTCACTGCGGCGGCCGAGGGCCGGATCCGCTCAGTCCGCATGATCACCCGCAAGCCCCCAAATGGATTGGCCGGAGCCCCTTACCTTAACGAGCACGGAATCTCCGTAGACAACCTGCGCGAGCCGCTATGTGTTTTCCGCGGGACCGCCAGGGAGGCGGCCGCGGGATTTCCCGCGAATGTCAATGTCGCGGCCGCTCTATCGCTTGCCGGCATCGGGCCTGACGAGACCCGGACAGAAATTTGGGCCGATCCGGGGGTTGAGCGCAACTGTCACACCATCGAGGTCGATGCCGATTCCGCAAAGTTTGCTCTCTCTATAGAGAATATTCCCTCCGCCAACCCAAAAACCGGCCGGATTACGGCACTTTCGGTGCTGGCAGCTCTGCGAAAACTGCATAGCCCGCTGCGGGTGGGAACCTGAGCAAGTCGCGTTGCCGCCAACATGGCAGCATTTTTTGGGTCACCGGGTGCGAAAAAAAGCGTGATAAATGAGCATCTTTGCAAAAGGCTGGCACTTTGCTGGGCTCCTTTATGAGCTATGATCTCCGCCGCGGACGGGTGGGGCCCCCCGGGGGGCGTAGTGGCGCGCCACCGACCGTCAAGGTCCGATCACGGGCCGTTGAACCCAACAGTACCTCCGCGCGACTAATCCACGAGCCGACCGTCAGGGCGCGATGCAAGCGACAGCCGACGAAGTCCTGATTGGACGAATTGCTTCTGGCGACCGGCTTGCCATGCAGGTGCTGTTCGCACGGCACCATGTACGGGTGTACCGGTTCGTGTTGCGACTCGTGCGGGATGAGACCACCGCGGAGGACCTGATCAGCGAAGTGTTCCTCGACGTGTGGCGTCAGGCTGGTCGGTTCGAAGGGCGGTCTGCGGTGTCGACTTGGTTGCTGGCGATCGCGCGGTTCAAGGCCCTCTCGGTGCTCAGGCGCAAGCCGGAAGAGGCGTTGGATGAGGAGACGGTAGCAGGGATCGAGGATCCCTCGGATAACCCCGAGGTCACCCTGGAGAAGAAGGATAAGAGCGCAGTTATCCGGAAGTGCCTGTCGGGACTTTCGGCGGAGCATCGGGAGATCATCGATCTCGTCTACTACCACGAGAAGTCCGTGGAAGAGGTGGCGCAGATCGTCGGGATCCCCGAGAACACGGTCAAGACGCGCATGTTCTATGCGCGCAAGCGGCTGGCGGAGCTGCTGAAGGCGGAAGGAATTGAGAGAGGTTGGCCATGAACACGATCAACAAAGACCGCGAGGACCTCGAGGCCCTTCTGCCCTGGCATGCCGCGGGTACGCTCAATCGCCGTGATGCGGAGCGCGTCGAGAAGGCGCTCGCCGGCGATCGCGATCTTGCGCGCCACCTGGAGCTTGTGCGCGAGGAACTGCACGAGACCATCCATCTCAACGAGTCGCTCGGCGCGCCTTCCGCGCGGGCCATGGAGAAGCTGTTTGCCGCAATCGAGGCCGAGCCGGCCCGCCGCGCCAAGATGTCGTTCGACTTGGCCGGCCGGCTCGCCGGCTTCATGGCGAGCCTCCAGCCGCGGACGCTCGCCTGGGCGACGGCGGGTGCCGCGCTCGCGATCGTGGCGATGGGCGGCGTGATCACCACGGATTTGGTCCAGCGCGGGCTTGGTCAGGGCACCGAGGTGGCGAGCAATCCGGTGGGCGAGCCGGGTTTCGCACCGGCGTCAATTGATCGCGACGGCTCGCTTGCAGCCATCCGCTTCACCCCAAAGGCGGAAGCCGCCGAGATCACCAAGTTCCTCCTTGCCAACAATGCCTCGGTGATCGACGGTCCGACGACCACAGGCGGCATGTATACGATCCGGCTGCCGGAGACCGGCAAGGCCAAGGAAGATCACATCAAGCAGATGCAGGCGCAGTCCTCGATCGTTGAAATGATCGTGACCAAGCAGTAGGCGGAGGTGGGCTGTAGCCTGCGGGGCAAGATGAGGTCCGGCACCTTCGATTTCAGCAGCGCCTGAAATCGAGGCGCGATGTTTCGGAGGCAAGCCATGTCTAACCGCAACGAGCTCGCGCGGCCGGCGTCACACCACGTTCTGCGGCCAAAGCTCCTGGTATCGGCCGCCGTCATCGCCATCATCGTCTCGATTCCCGCTATCGACCGCGCTTTCGCGTTTGATGCTTTGGGCATCCATCTGGCCGGTACCGGTGCGGGCCCGCAAACGTTCCTTCCCAAAGGCCGCACCGTCATCGGCAACAACCCAATCGGCGCCGGCAGGGTCGGCAAAGTCGGGGCTGGCGACCCCGGCAAGTCTGTGACGCACGTCGATCCCGGCAGCCTTGCGCACCGCGACTTCTCGAAGTTCGGGCGTGTTGTTGAGCCGGGCGTCCCGGGCCGGGGCGATCCCGGCAGGGGCCACGTGGCCATCAACAACACAGGCCACCCGCAGGGTGACGTGCCGCGTTCGCCGCGCTGGCCGGTCCCGCGTCCCCACTACGTGCCGCCGATCCCGCTCGTGCCGACCAATCCCTTGGTGGTCACGAACCCACCGCCCTCGGTCATCGGCAACCCGCAGTCCACCTTCATCCAGCCGCCGATCGCGCCGCGGACCGTTCGACGCGGCGGCGGCGTTCCGCCCGCCAACGAGACGCGCTACGTGCCGGACGAGGTGGTGATCGAAGTTGCCACCACCATGACGACTCAGCAGATCAATGCGCTTGCCCGGCGTCATCGCCTCGCCGTCCTGCAGACGGTTGCCTACCAGCTTGGCGGCACCACCCTCCTGCGGGCGCGGATCACCGACGGCCGCGCTGTGCCCACGCACGTACAGGCGCTCCAAGGCGACGGCACGGTGCTCTCGGCGCAGCCGAACTACCTGTACACCTTGATCGCGGAGGGGGTGCCTGCCGCCGCGCCCGAAGGCGACCCGTCACAATATGTGCTCGACAAGATGCACCTGCCGCAAGCCCACACGCTGGCTACCGGCGACAAGGTGTTGGTGGCGGTGATCGACTCTGGCGTTGACGTCGCTCATCCCGATCTCGCCGGCGACATCGCCGGCACCTATGACGCCATCGGCAAGGGCCTCAAGGTGGACAAGCACGGAACCGCGATTGCGGGCGCGATTGCGGCCCATGGCAAGCTCATGGGGGCGGCTCCGGCGGCGCGGATTCTGGCGATCCGCGCGTTCAGCGGCACCACCAATAACGACGGCACCACCATGGCCATCAAGGTCGGCCTCAACTGGGCGGTTGCGCACGGCGCGCGCATCGTCAACATGAGCTTTGCGGGCCCGCAGGATCCCGGCGTTGCCCAGGCCATCGTCGACGCTTACGCGCGGGGCGTGGTCCTGGTGGCGGCCACCGGGAACCAGGGCGCGGAATCCCCACCGCTCTATCCGGCCGCGGATACCGAAGTCATCGCGGTGACGGCCACCGATGAAAACGACCGGATGCCCGAGTTCGCCAATCGCGGCAACTATGTTGCGGTGGCGGCGCCCGGCAAGGACGTCATGCTGCTTGGCCCCAGCGGTAGCTATCAAATGATGTCCGGGACCTCCTTCTCCTCCGCCTATGTGTCCGGAACGGTGGCGCTGATGCTCGAACGGCAGCCACGTCTCACCCCCGATGGCGTCCGCCAGGCGCTGACCGCAAGCGCCCATCACCTGGACGCAAAGGTGCCGGGCGAGTTCGGCGCAGGCCTGGTCGACGCCTATCAGGCGGTGCTTTCGGTAGGGCCGGTCGCCGTGGATGCGGCCGTGTCCCCGACCCCGGTAGCGGCCCGTCCTTGAGACGGGGTTAAGAAAACCGGGAGGCCCTTTGAACCTTTTTCCCGCTTCGAGCGACCAATGGGCAGAACCCCGATCGGCGCCGCCCCCCCCGATCCCCTGGCGCCGATCAATGCGACCCGCCCGGTCCCCCCGCCGGGCGGGTCTGTTTTTGGGCGGCTGACCGCGGCGCAATATGTGAAATCCGTGCACAAACCGGGGGTGGCGGGCCTCTGCGATTGCACGGGTATTTCCGTAAGGAAACGATGCAAAGCTGATTCGTCTTCCGCGGCCTTGCCATGCCCGAATCGCAAGCCTTTGCACGGTTCGCCCAGGCCAGCCAAAAGTGGCGCGATCTCATCGAGAAGCGCAGCCTGCACTTTGTCGAGCTGCATGCCAGCGGGCGCTGGCGGTCCTACTACACCGAGGCGCAGTTCTTTACGCTGTTGCGCGAGGCCCTCGAGCTAGCCCAGATCTGGACCAAGCTCGCGCCCCGCCCCGAAGACGACGGCCAAGCCGCGCTTCCGCCAACCAAACCTCCGACGCCCCGCCGGCCGGCGGCGTGATGCTTTCCGCCCTCAGCCTGCGTGCGCGGCAAGCGCGGTGCCGTCGTCTCCCCCGATGCGGCCGAAGCCCGGGAGCTTCAGGGCGGGATGGCGCACATCGAAGCCCGCGACCAGGCCCAGGAAATTGAATTCCACGCCTTCGACCCAGCCGACCTTGACCCCAAGGAGACCCAGGAGCGAGACCTCGATGCCGGTTCGGCTGTCGGTCAGCCCGGCATAGGGGAGCGGGCGAAAATCCTTGCCGATGGCATTGGACGGGAGCGCCGTCTCGGCTTCCGGTATGGCGCGCAGCACCGTTGCCACGAATGTGTTGCTGTTGGGACCGGGCCAGATGCGGTAATCGCCCGCATGGCTGTATTGATAGCTCGCGATTGCCGCTTGCACCTTCGGAATAAGAGCGGCGGCCGTCTCGCCGCGCAGGTCGAGCAGGACGCGCGGCACGTTGCCGAACCAGTGGCTGTCGGGCGCCCAACCATTGCTGCGCACCGGCGCCCCCCAGCCGACCACGTCGTAACGGCTCCAGCTCGCGGCGTTCTCGGGCTTGAGCACGATCCAGCTGTGAACCGAGAAGATGCCGCGCCAGCGGCCGGTGCGGCCGGTGAAGATCAGGAGGCGGGCCTCCGGCTCGGTGCTGGCCTGCGGCAGCATGCCGGTGCTCGACCAATCGGCGCGCTCAAAGCTCAGCGCGTTGGCTTGCGACGCATAGAGCGCCCAATGCACCGCAAGCGGAAGTAGGAACACGATGAAGATGACGATCACGGTCTTTTTGAGAGGGCGGCGCATGGCACGCAAATGGGTGGCTGGGGTTCGTTAGCTGAGCAAATATGGCCCGCCCGGGATGAGGCGAGCAATGCCGGCGCAGCCGCTTTGTAGATTAAAACTTTGTCATTCCCCGGGCGGATGGCTACCCGATTCGGTTCCCGCTGATCATCAAGTGCGGAAATGCTTCCGCGCCGCGCTCGGAGAGATCGCCGGTAACCGGCTTGCGGCCCGCCATCCCGACGATCGCGCCACGTCCGCTGCCGGTGATGACGTTGTTGGAGATGAGCGTGGCGGCCGCGCCAGGAGCCACCGAGACCGCGATGCCGATGTCGGCTTTGCGCACCACATTGCCGGTCGCCGCCACGTCGCGCAGATAGCGTCCGAAACCGAGCGTGATTCCGGCAGCGGGAGCGTTCTCGACCACGTTGCCGCTGACCGCGGTGTCGGCCTCGACCGAAATGCCGATGCCGGCGGCGTCGCCCGGATCGGTTCCGGCGGGCCGGCGCGGCTTGAGATTGCGGATGATGTTGCCGGCGACGACCGCAAGCCGGCCGCCGTCGTTGAAATTGGTGACCGAGATGCCGAGCGCTGCGGCGTCGACCGTGTTGTGGCTGATCACCGCGCCCTCGAATCCGAACTCCGCGTACAGCGCGACCTCGCCGGCGTCGCTGATGCTGTTGCCTTCGATCTGGATGTTGGAGGCGGTATTGCCGCGCACGCCCGAGAAGGCGCAATGTCGGATGCGGTTGCCGCGCACGATGACATTGGCGGCGCGAAATGCATTTACGGCGTTGCCATATTGACCGGAGCCGCCGGCGCGGTTGGCGACGTTCTCGATGCGGTTGTCGACCACGATGGTGCCGTCCTCCCCGGTCTCCCGGCGGATGATCTGAATCCCATTGTTGCCGGCGCCCATGATCGTGTTGCGCGCGATGAGAAGTCCGGCCGCGTCGTAGGACAGAATGGCGACATCGGCCGTATCGGCAAGCGTCGTGCCGCTCACCTCGCCGTCGACTGAGACGCAGCGGATGCCGTGGCCGCCGGAGGCGACGATCTCGCAATCGACGATCCGGACCGCGCGGCAGTCTTCAAGCTGCAGCAGACCGCGATCCGGCAGCGCGCGGCGCTCCCCATCGAGCACGATTCCAGCGAGCGTGACATGATCGGCGCCGGTTGCCGCGATGAGTGATCCGCCTGCGCTCAGCACCAGACGGGTCGCCCCGCGTACGCCGAAGAGTTGCGCGCCGCGCGGAAGCATGAGATTGCCGGCGCGATAGCGGCCGGGTGGGATCGAGAGAGGCATTCCGCGCCGGACGGCTTCATCGATTGCGCCTTGCAGGATGCGGCTCTGGTCTTCGGCGCTGCCCGGATGAAGCCCGAAATGTGTTGCATCGAGGCCAAGCATCCCGATCGGCCCGCTTGCGGCAGCTGCCGGCGCGGTTGCGCCCGCAGCAGCGCCCGCGGCGCCAAGCCGGAAAAGACGGCGGCGGTCGACATCCATGGCAAGCCTCCACCGCTGCAGGATGTGCACACATCCCGGATCGAAGGCGTTACGCGTCGTCGCCTTGGCTCCAGCAAATCTGCGCAAGGTTAACCGTTTATCGCCGCAGGTGCGCCGCGGCCTGCGCCGCCTGGACGATCGCCTCGCCCGCGGCGACAAGATCGGTGAGCGTTCGCGGCACCCGCGATCCAGCCCGGCGCCGGCTCGGAGGACTAGGGCGTCGACCGCCTTGCTGCACCTGCGGCACATGGACGAACGCCACAAGCCGGGGCCCGCCGGCGCGAGCGGCCGCCTCGCTCGCCCGCCAGCACAGATAATTGCAGAGATAGCTGCCGGCGTCCGCGGAGAGCGCCGCCTGCATTCCGGCCGCCCGCGCCGCAGCCAGGAGCCTTGCGGCGGGCGCGCGCAACCGCATCGAATCCACCGCGCCCGCTGCGATTACCTCAGCGTCGGGCAAGGACCCGCTGGCGTCCGGCAGCTTTGCCGCCAAGGCATTGCGCGCGCGCGTTTCGATGCGGATGTGGCGGCTGCGCTGCGCCAGCCCGAACATGACAAGTACGTCCGGACGCTCCTTTGCGATGAGCGTCGGCAACTCGCGATCCACCGCCTGGTAGCTGGTTGCAAACACATGGGCGATGCGCAGGCCCGGCCGGCCGCGCTGCGCGAGCGCCCGGACCAGGGGGCCGGTCGGGTTGAACGGCGCACCCGGAAACGGCCCAAAGCCGGTGAGGAGAATCGTTGCGCCCATTGCGCCCGCGCTGCGATCAAACAAATCCGGGAAGGAGCGGGGGCGCTTCCTCCAGCTGCACGCCCTCCAGTGCCAGGAGGCGCTCCTTGGTGAGCCTGCCCCCGTAGGCGGAGAAGCCGCCGATGCGATGGCCCTTGGCCAGGATGCGGTGGCACGGAATGATGATCGGAATCGGGTTGCGCGCCAGCGCCTGCCCGACCGCCCGCGCTGCATGCGGGACGCCGACCTCGCGGGCGATCTCGCCGTAGCTCGTGGTCTCGCCCCAGCGCACGGAGCGGACGACGGCATAGACCTTCTGCTCGAAGGTGCCGACCCTGGCGAGGTCCAGCGCGACCGCGGCAAAATCGGTGCTGCGCCCGGACAGATACCAATGTACGTCGGCGATCACCTGCTCAATGTGCGGCGGCGCGCTCCCGCCCGGGGTTGCGGTTTTCTTGATGCGCCGCTCGGTTGCGCCGCGGTCTCCCTCCGGCAGCTGCAATCTTGCGACACCGTGCTCGGTCCAGGCGATGCCGCAGGGGCCGAGCGGCGTTTCAAACAGGCGATAGCGCGCCTGTGGTGGAGATTGGGCTTCGGTCGCCATGTTGTCGATATATCGACGGGCGGTTCAAATTCCCAGTGCCGCAGCCAGTTCCTCCACCGCCATCGCGGCCGAGAGCGTGCCGTCCGCAACCGCCGCCTCCAGCCGCGGCAGCTTGCCCCGCAGCGCCGGGTCGGAACGCAGGCGCGCGGCGATGCGCTCCTCCAGCATGGCCCACATCCATTTGACCTGCTGCTCGCGCCGGCGCGCGCCATGCTCGCCCGAGGCCAGCATGGCCGCGCGATGCTCCAACACCTTCGCCCAGATCTCGGGAATGCCTTCGCGCTTCAGCGCCGAATAGGTTACGACCGGCGGCGACCAGTCGGCTCGCGCGCCCAGGATGTGCAGCGCCGCCCGGTACTCGGCCGCCGCCGCCTTGGCGCGCGCGCGGTTGTCGCCGTCCGCCTTGTTGATGGCGATCATGTCGGCGAGCTCGACCACGCCCTTCTTGAGGCCCTGGAGCTCATCGCCCGCGCCGGGCAGCATCAGCACCAGAAAAAAATCGGTCATGTCCGCGACCATTGTCTCGGACTGGCCGGTGCCCATGGTCTCGACCAGCACCACGTCGAAGCCCGCCGCCTCGCAGATGAGCATGCATTCGCGCGTCTTAGACGCGACCCCGCCGAGCGTGCCGCCGGACGGGGAGGGGCGCACGAACGCATTGGGATCGGCGGCAAGCTCCGCCATCCGGGTCTTGTCGGCGAGGATGGACCCGCCGGTGCGGGAGGATGAGGGATCGACCGCCAGCACCGCGACCTTGCGGCCCTGCGCGGTCAGATACTTGCCGAGCGCGTCGATGGTTGTCGATTTGCCGACGCCGGGCGCGCCGGTAACGCCGAGCCGCACCGCATGGCCGGTGTCCGGGAGGAGATCCTGCAGAAGCTGCCGCGCCGAGCGCCGGTGATCGGGGCGGGAGCTCTCGATCAAAGTGATGGCGCGCGCAATGACGGCACGTTCGCCGGCGCGAATGCCGCGCGCCAGCCTGGCAATGTCGGGCTGCGAAGCTTTCATCAGCGCCGCGCCGCGGGAACGCTCCCGGCAAGCACCACCGCAAGCGCGCCGCGTTCGAACTGCTTGTCTGCGGTCGCCCGCGCAAAGGCGAAAATCTGCTCGGTGGTGGCGATCCGGCAGGAGGCATCCTGCGTCTTGGTGCACAGCGTCTCCCGCGTCGAGGCGTCGGCGTCGTTCTCGTCAAGAGGAAGCAGCAGGTAGGTTGCGTCCGCGATGCGGCGCGCCAGGCCGTATTCGACCGTGTGCGGGGCGCGCTGGGAGGTGCTTTGGATGACCATGTCGCGACCCTCGTAGGGGTGCAGGGTGAAATCGCTGATGCCGAGCGACTTGCCACGCACCAGATAGCGGCTGCCGTTCCACTGATAAGTGATGACGCCGGGGTCGCGGGCGACGCCGTCGGTCAGGGTATAGACATGAATCTGACCGCGCTCGCCCAGCACCGGCTTGGCGTCCGTGAGAATGGGAGCGGTCGAGCTGATGCAACCCCCGAGTGCGAGGAAGGCTAAAAGAGCGCCTCCAGCGGGAAAAAAACGCCCCGATCCCCGAAAGAATTTTCCAATATTATTCAGTGATTTACCTGAAAACTTCATCGCTGCCCTCGATCTTGGTCAATTTTGGGTGAACTTTTCCGCTGCCTCGCACGACCAATTCTGTATCATAGCCTCCCGGTGGGGGCGGCGGAGGGGTCTCATGGGTCGAAACACGCTCACGGCGGGCGTCGGGCTCGTCGCAGCTTTAGCTACTTTCACTTCAGGTTCGGTCAAGGCCGCCGATCTGGTCTGGCAGGTCGAAAGTCCGTTCCGGTTCTTCAAGTCGACGCAGGAGTTCGCCAACCAGGAGGCCGCCTTTCACGCGGTGCGCGGCGATCCTTCCGGGGCGATCCCCGCGGACATCATCTGGCGCGTGGAGCGCCGCCTCAACGATCCCGACTGCAAGGACGCCTCAAACCCGGATAAGTGCGCGAACACCGCGGGCAAGCGCTATGCCCAAAGCCGGCTTGGCTGGGCGGCACAGACCATCGGCAATACCTGCTATGACAGCGACGGCCGTCCGCGCCGCTACGTGCCGGTCTGCGAGCGCAGATATTCGTGGGGCAGCGCCAAGGAAGACTACATCCTGCCCGAGGCGCACACTGTGCAGATCGCCATCGCGCCCGAGCAGCTCGCGGGCGTGACCGGCGAGTGCGTCTGGACCTGGCAGCCGCGCAAGGCCGGCGGCAAGGCCGAGACGAAGAAGCTCGCCTGCAAGGACAAGCTCACGATCGCGCGGGTCCCGTTCTCGCTCGACCGCGCCAATTCGGGGGTGTCGGTCACCGTCAAGCTGCCGGACGGTCGCGAGCTCGCCGACCGCGAAGTGGTGGTCGAGGATCTGTTCGTCGTCGCGTTCGGCGATTCGTTTGCGTCGGGCGAGAGCAACCCGGACAAGCCGGTCCAACTCAGCCCCGACCGCGAAATGGTCTATGACCCCAAGCTCCTGCGCGACGAGATGGCCGCGAACCAGGATCCGAAGGCGCCGGCACTTGGCAGCGTCACTCCCGGCTTCGGGCTTGCCTCGTCGGAGGACCAGTACAACCCCAAGGTCCTGCCACGCCGCTACATGGAGGACGAGGCGGCCGAGCGCTTCTACAAGCCCGGCTCCGATGACTTCCAGAAGGCGTTCGACAAGGCGGCGGCCAAGTGGCTGAGCCGCGACTGCCATCGCTCGCAATACGGCTATCCGTTCCGCGTCGGCATCGAGCTCGCGCTCGAGAACCGGCATCGCGCCATCACCTTCGCGAGCTTCACCTGCTCGGGGGCGGAGATCGTGCACGGCCTGTTCGGGGAGATGGACGCGCGCGAAGGCTTCAGCGATCCCGCCAGCGCCAAGGTGCGCGCCCAGTTCGATCAACTGAGCGACCTGATCTGCCGCAATGGCGCCTCCGGGCGCACCCAGAGCGCGACCTACAACATCCCCGATTTCACGCTCGGCAGCACCGCGATTACCACCCAGCGGGTCGGCATGAGGTGGTGCCCGCCGCAGTCGCGCAAGCGGCCGGTTGATCTGGTGATGATGTCGATCGGCGGCAATGACGTGGGCTTCGGGTCGCTTGCTGCCTATGCGATGACGGAGAGCAACGCCGATTTCGCCCCGATCGCGGTCTGGCTCGGCAACTCGATCCGCTTCAGCCCTCAGGTTGCGCGCGTCTATCTGGGCGTGCTCGATCAGCGCATGAAGGCCGTCAAGGACGCGCTCGCCGACGGTTTCGGCATCCAGCCCTCTCGCGTGCTGCAGTCGTCCTACGAGCCGATCCAGTACGACGAGACCGGGGGGCTGTGCGGCTCGCAGCCGACGCTGGGCATGGACGTGCATCCGGGCCTCAAGCTCGATCGCGGGCGGCTCAAGGAGACGGCCGATTTCCTGCACGAGCTTTTGGACAAGCTCGAGTGCATCTCCAGCACTAAGGGCCACAGCTGCCCCGCAAATCTGGCAACCGGCGCCGGCACCGGCTTCACGCTGGTGACCGATCACATTCCTGAGTTCACCAAGCGCGGCATGTGCGCGCGCGATCCCAAGCGGGCGTTCCAGGACGGGATCGACATGCGCATTCCGCGCAAGAACGCGGGCGGCGACGAGTTCAAGCCCTATTCGCCGGCCGCGACGCTGCCCTATGCCCATCACTGGCGGCTGTTCCGCTCGCCCAACGACGCCTTCCTGACCGCCAATACCCATCGGGAGGGAACCTCGCTGTTCGATATCGTGCAGCCCGCCTATGCGGGCCTCTACAGCGGCGCCATCCATCCGACGGCGGAGGCGCATTCGATCGTGGCCGATCACGTCATCAAGCACGCTCGGCTCATTCTCGATAAGCACGAGGTGGTGGAAAACACCCGATAACCGGCGGGGGCGCCGACCGGCCGCTTGGCAAGAACAAGTCAAACACAAGCGGCCGGGTCTCCGGCGCGTAGCGAAGAGGCGCCGGCGCGAAAAAGCCCGGCGCGGCTTCCCGCCCCGGGTTGTAATTAGCGAATTGTCAGTCCCTCACTCCGCCGCCGCGTCCCGGGCGTGGCCGAGCCTTGCGTTGAGGCGGTTGAGCAGCATCTCGGCGGCTTCGGTGATGACGGTGCCGGGCGGGAAAATCGCCTCGGCGCCGGCGCGCTTGAGCGCCTCGTAGTCCTGCGGCGGCACCACGCCGCCGACCACGATCATGATGTCGCTGCGGCCCTGCGCATCGAGCTCTGACTTAAGCTGGGGCACGAGCGTCAGGTGCGCGGCCGCGAGCGAGGAAATCCCCAGGATATGCACGTCGTTCTCGACCGCCTGGCGCGCAGCCTCCGCGGGCGTCGCAAACAGCGGGCCGATGTCGACGTCGAAGCCGAGATCGGCAAAGGCTGTTGCGATGACCTTCTGGCCGCGGTCATGCCCATCCTGGCCGATCTTGGCGACCAGAATGCGCGGCCGGCGGCCCTCGTTCTGCTCGAACTCGGCGCAGAGCCGCTTCACCCGTTCGACGGCGTCGGACATGCCGACCTCCCGTTGATAGATGCCGGAGATCGATTTGATCTCCGCGCGATGCCGCCCGAACACCTCTTCGAGCGCCGACGAGATCTCGCCGACGGTCGCCTTGGCGCGCGCCGCATCGATCGCGAGCGCCAGCAGGTTGCCATTGCCGCCCGCGGCGCAACGCGTAAGCGCCGCGAGGGCCTCAGTGACCGCGGCTCCGTCGCGCTCCCGCTTGACGCGGACAAGCTTCTCGATCTGGCGCTCACGCACCGCCGCGTTGTCGATCTTGAGAAGGCCGAGCGGTGCCTCCTCGGCGGGCGGATATTTGTTCACGCCGATGACCGCCTGCGAGCCCGCATCGATGCGCGCCTGGGTGCGTGCGGCCGCCTCCTCGATGCGAAGCTTGGGCAGGCCCGCCACGATGGCCTTGGCCATGCCGCCCAGATCCTCCACCTCGAGGATGTGGCCCCAGGCGGCCTTGGCGAGGTCATGGGTCAGCCGCTCCACATGGAACGAGCCGCCCCACGGATCGATCATGCGGGTCAGGCCGGACTCGCGCTGCAGCACGATCTGGGTGTTGCGCGCGATCCGGGCGGAGAAATCCGTTGGCAGCGCCAGCGCCTCGTCGAGCGCATTGGTATGGAGCGACTGGGTCCCCCCGCCCGCCGCCGCCATCGCCTCGATGGCGGTGCGCACCACGTTGTTGAAGGGATCGCGCGCGGCAAGCGACCAGCCCGAGGTCTGGCAATGGGTGCGCAGCGACAGCGAACGCGCATCCTTCGGGGCGAACGGCGCCATCAGCTTGGCCCAGAGGAGGCGCGCGGCGCGCAGCTTGGCGACCTCCATGAAGTAGTTCATCCCGATCGCCCAGAAGAACGAGAGACGTGGCGCGAAACGGTCGATGTCGAGCCCGGACTTGAGGCCGGTGCGCACATATTCGACCCCGTCCGCGAGCGTATAGGCGAGCTCGAGGTCGGCGGTCGCGCCGGCTTCCTGCATGTGATAGCCGGAGATCGAGATCGAGTTGAATTTCGGCATGTGCGCGGCGGCGAACGAGAAGATGTCGGCAATGATGCGCAGCGACGGCGCCGGCGGATAGATGTAGGTGTTGCGCACCATGAATTCCTTGAGGATGTCGTTCTGGATGGTGCCGCTGAGCTTTTCCGCCGACACGCCCTGCTCCTCGGCCGCCACGATATAGAGCGCCAGCACTGGCAGCACCGCGCCGTTCATGGTCATGGAGACCGAGATGTCTCCAAGCGGAATGCCGGCAAACAGCGTGCGCATGTCGATGATCGAATCGATCGCTACTCCCGCCATCCCGACGTCGCCGGCGACCCGCGGATGGTCGCTGTCATAGCCGCGATGGGTGGCCAGATCGAAGGCGACCGAGAGGCCCTTCTGCCCGCCCGCGAGATTGCGCCGGTAGAAGGCGTTAGAGTCCTCGGCGGTGGAGAAGCCCGCGTATTGCCGGATGGTCCAGGGCTGGGTCACATACATGGTCGGGTAGGGGCCGCGCGGATAAGGCGCGATGCCCGGGTAGGTGTCGAGGAAATCGAGCCCGGCGACATCCTGCGGCCCGTAAACCGGCTTGACGGCAATTCCCTCCGGCGTCTGCCAGGACGCGCCATTCCCGGCCGCGCCGGGCGGCACGCGCGCGGGCTTGAAATCGACCGTGGTGAAATCCGGAATTGGGCTCATCGGTTCGGTCCTCGAGGACGGCATTATACAGACTCACGGACATCGTAGGGTGGGCATTGCCTCTGATCAGTTGGCGCGGCATTGGTCTGCGCCGCTGGGGCGTAATGCCCACGCACCGCGACTGACGCGTGGGCAAAATTGCCCGAAGCGTTCAGAGGTTCCTCCAGGCTGGAGGGCGATTTTGCCCACCCTACGAGCTAGCCGGTGATGCAATCATTGCCTGCGCGGCTTCGAGGATCGCAACCGCATCGCAGCCGTCGAAAACGAAGGTGCCGACGCCGGCATCGGCGAGCGCGCGCTCGAGCAGGGCGGGCTTCCCGGCGCAATAGAGGTGTGCGCAACCGGCTTGCTTGAGCGCCTGCGCGGCAGCAACCGACTCGCGGGCATAGATTTCGTCCGATGAGCAGAGGCAGGCGAGCGCGGCACCTGAGGCCGTGAAGGCGGCGACCATCTCGTAGCGGCCCGTGCCCCCGTCCTTGCTTTGCGCCGCGATCCCGCCCACTTCGAAGAAATTCTTGGCAAACGTTGCGCGGGCCGTGAAATCGGCCGGCGTTCCGAGAGTGGCAAGGAAGATTTTCGGTCGCGAGCCGGTCTGCGCCAGCACCCGATCGGATGCCTCGCGCAGACGCTCGTACGGCTCGGCGAGGCGGGTGCGCAGGAGCGGCTCGATCGTGACGATTGCGGGCGGCGCGGAGGTTGTGATCGGCGCCACGCCCAGAACCGGCACCGGAGCCTCCGCCAGATCGGGGAAATCGCTGGTGCCGGTGAGCGTCTCCAGGCGGTGGGCTAGGTTGGCCTGCCGCCTTTCCCGCACTGCCGCTACTTTGGCCTGAATCAGCCCTTTTTCCAGCGCCCGCGCTGCGCCGCCGGCGCTCTCGATCTCCTGGAACATTGTCCAGGCGGTGCCGCAGAGCTCCCTGGTCAAGACCTCGATGCCGCCCGCGCCGGAAAGCGGATCGGCGACGCGGGCCAAGTTCGATTCTTCCAGCAGGATGAGCTGGGTGTTGCGCGCCATGCGGCGGGCGAAACGGTCGGGGAGGCCGCGCGCGAGCGTGAGCGGCAGCACCGTGATGGCATCGGCGCCGCCAAGGCCTGCCGAAAACACCGCGATGGTTGCGCGGAGCATGTTCACGTAGGGGTCATATCGCGTCATCATGCGCCAGGCGGTCTCGGCGGATACGAATGTGGGAGCCGGCGCAAGGCCGCAGGCCTCCTCGAGGCGCACCCAGAGCAGCCGCAAGGCGCGAAACTTGGCGATCGTCAGATACTGGTCCGCATCGGCGCAGAGCCGGAAGAAGATCATCCGTCGCGCCGCGTCGAGGCCAATCCCGGCACCTTCGAGCGCACGCAGGTAGAAGACCGCGGCGGCCAGCGCGAAGGCAAGTTCCTGCGCCTCGCTGCCGCCGGCATTGTGGATCGCACGTCCATCCGCGACCGCGAACGCGCCTTTGCAGCCCGCGGCCGCGAGATGGGCAACCAGCCGGCCAAGATCAATTGCAGTGTCGGCGATACTGCGCGGAGCCCCGCCGTGCGTCGCCATGGCGCCGAGTGGATCGAGGCTGAACCGGATCTCTGCGCCTGCTGTAACCTCTTGGGAGCGAATGAGGGCCACAATCGCGAGCGCCGCGCGGTCGGCCTGCGGACCGAGATCGAGCTCGATTGCGATGCGGCCGAGATCGAGTCCATCGAGCGCGCGCGCGATCGCCTGCTCTCCCGCATCAAGGCCCCAGCCGTAGGCGCCGAGCGATCCCGCAAAGACGAGCGACAGCCCGGCGGCGCCGTTTTCGCAATCGTGCCGCGCTTCGAGATTTGCCGCATCCGGGTCTGGATGATCGACTCGCTGCAGGACTTGCCAGCCGCCGCAGCGGCCCGCGATCGGCTGCGCCTGCGCGGCGCGCTCGTAGAGCGGCCGGATGGCGAGACCATCGTACGTTCGCGCCACGAGCGCATGATCGAATGGTGCGCCCTTGAGCAACCGGTCCACAAGCTTGCGCCACTGCGCCTCCGTTGCCGGCGGAAAATCGGCAGCGAGCGGAAGAATATCGGAAGTCTCGGTCATGGGTTCCGTCGCGGAGCGCGCTCCGCGCCTGACGTGCAATGAAAATGCCATGTCGCAGGAAGCAAATCACCTCAGGCGTTCGATGCCCCTCGTATCGAGGCCGGCGAGCGCCGCCTTGACCTGCCGGCCCGCAATGACGCGCTCGGGCGCAATCTCGGCGAGCGGAACCAGCACGAAGGCGCGCTCGAACATGCGCCGATGCGGCAGCGTCAAATCGGGCTCATCGAGGCTAAGATCGTCATAAGCCAGGATATCGATGTCGATCGTGCGCGGACCCCAGCGGCGCTCCGCTCCGCGGGAGCGCCCGAGCGCGCGCTCGACCGCCTGCGCCCGCGCGAGCAGGGCCTGCGGGGTCAGGCTCGTTTCAACCGCGATGCAGAGGTTGACAAAGCGCGGCTGGTCCTCGACGCCCCAGGGGGGCGTTGCATAATCCGACGAGCGCGCTGTGAGCCGCACATCCGCTCCTTCGCACAGCATGGCGATCGCACGGTCAAGCGTCGTGCGCACGTCGCCCAGGTTGCCGCCGAGCGCGAGCAGCGCCTCAGCCATGGCGGCGCGGGCCGTCGCGGGTGCGAACAAGCGTCACGCCCACGTCGGCAAAGATCGCGGCGATCGGGGCGTGCGGCTTGCGCACCGTCACCTTGACCGTGGTCACGGCGGCAAAGCCCGCGAGCAGCGCATCCGCGACCGCCCCCGCGGCGGCCTCGACCAGCCGGTGGCTTTGCGCCGTAAAGGCGCGGCTCGCCGTCTCCACGATCGCCGCATAGGACACCGTGTCGACGAGCTTGTCGGAGTGCGCCGCGTCCTTGAGGTCGATCTCAAGCTCGAGGTCGAGCACGAACCTTTGCCCGACCTTCGACTCGTGCTCCATCACGCCGTGATGGGCGTGGATCAGAAGCCCGCTGACGAACACCGTGTCGCTCATCGGGCATCCCGGATGGCGGCCGCCACCTTGAGCGCCTGCACGGTCTCGGCCACGTCATGGGCGCGGATGATGGCGGCGCCGGACAAGGCCGCGGCAAGATGCCCTGCGAGCGAGCCGCCAAGCCTGCGGTCGGGCGGCGAAGGCGAGACCGTGTCGATGAATCGCTTGCGCGAGGCGCCGACCAAGAGCGGAAGCCCGAAGCGGCTGAGCTCGTCGAGCCGCGCCAGAGCCGCAAGGCTCTGCTGCGGCGTCTTGCCGAAGCCGATGCCGGGATCAAGCACGATGGCCTCGGGAGCGATGCCGGCGCGCGCCGCAATGTCGAGGGAGTGGCGAAAGAATGTCGCCATGTCGACCATGATGTCGATCCCGGGATCCGCCTTTTCCCGATTGTGCATGATGATGACCGGCACGCCATGCTCCGCCACCACGCGCGCCATGTCGCCATCGCGCTGCAGGCCCCACACGTCGTTCACGATCGCGGCGCCCGACGCCAGCGCGTGCGCCGCCACCTTGGCCTTCATGGTATCGATCGACACCGGAACGCCGAGCGCAGCAACGGCGGGCAGAACCGGATCGAGCCGCCGCATTTCCTCTTCCAGCGAGACCGGAGCGGCGGCGCCGTAGGGGCGGGTCGATTCCGCCCCCACATCGATGATGTCTGCTCCCTCCGCGGCCATCCGGCGTGCCTGCTCCAGCGCGCTGCCGGGATCGAAAAAGCGGCCGCCGTCGGAAAACGAATCCGGCGTGACGTTGAGAACACCCATGACGGCCGGCCGGCGAGCCGCCAGCAACCTGGCAAGGGTGCGGTTCTCCGTCTGTTTCGCTGGCACCGTGTGGGAAACGCCTTGCATGGCCATCGCTTTGCGCCGCGGGCGCGACATGTGTCAAGCGTGGCGGCAGGTGCACCGGGCGCCGCGCGGGCGAAGCCACATGCGCCGTCAAAGGTGGCAGTCAGCGATAGGTAATCTTGGTCGCCAGCTCGTTCGCCTGCCTGATCCAGCTCTTGATCTGCTTCTCGGAGGGAAGGAGCTGCACAAGCTTATGCTTCTTGTTCAGCTCGCCCATTGCGGTGGCCAGATTGGATGGATTGCGGTAGCGCAGCTCACGGATCGTATTGACGCCAACGGCTTCAAGCAGGCTCGAATAGCCTTTGCCCATTCCCTTGATCCGCAGCCGGTCCGCTGCGTTGGCCCAGCTCAGGATGCGCGCCTTGGGGAGCCCGATCTTGACGGCGAGCTGGTCGCGCCCCTTCGGACTCTTGGCTGCCTCGAGCAACCGGTGGGTTGTCCGGATTCCCACCGATTTCAGCTTTTGGACTTCCTCCTCATCTAGGCCGTCGATTTGACTGATCGGGTAGCCCATCAAGCTCTCCTCGCGTCCCGGCTGACGGCGCAACTCGCCGGGAGCCCACATCCACTGGTCGAACGCGGGTACCGCGATCTCAAGACATCGCAGTGGACGCGATGGCTCGCGCGCCGCGGCACCCATGCCAACGGGGAGCTTCGTAGATGAGCAATTGCCCCACATGCCGACGACGATCATCCGGCAACGCACAGGCGCCCTCACTGGCGCCAACGCGTCCGATCGCCTCGCATCTGCCCCGCGTCAGCCCCGCACTTGCGGCGGGTTAACAGCATAATGGCTGGCGCAAATCGATAAGCCAATGGCCACATAAAACGAAATTCGCGATGCGTTGCATTCGTGCATCAGTTTGGTTTTGCACACGACAAGTGGCATGGATGCAGCCCGGATCGAGCGAACCGAGTTCCGGGAACGGCGTTGCCATCATTGTCGAATGACCGCCGAGGTGCCAGAGTCGGGTGTTTCCAGCTCTGAACGGACCGTGACCATGACTCCAACGCAAGCGCTGCCCGCCGTTCTCGACCGGATCGACGCCGATCTCGATCAGAGCCTCGAGCGCCTGTTCGCGTTCATGCGTATCCAGTCGATCTCGACCGACCCGGCCTACCAGGAGCAATGCCGCGCCGCAGCGCAATTCGTGGCGAGCGATCTCGGCAGCCTCGGTTTTGCTGCCGATCTGCGGCCGACCGCGGGCCATCCGGTGGTGGTCGGCAAGGGCGGCAACGGGGCGGGCCCTAAGGTGCTGTTCTATGGCCATTATGACGTGCAACCGGTCGATCCGCTTGATCTCTGGGAGACTTCGCCGTTCGCGCCGCGCATCGCGAGCCTGCCGGATGGACGCAAGATCATCGTCGGGCGCGGCGCCTGCGACGACAAGGGCCAGGTGATGACCTTCATCGAGGCCTGCCGCGCCTTTAAGGCGGTGATCGGATCGCTGCCGCTGCCGATCACCATGCTCATCGAGGGCGAGGAGGAGTGCGGCTCCAAACATTTGTTCGACTTCGTGAAGGCGAACGCGCAGGAGCTCACCCGCGATTTCGCGCTCGTCTGCGACACCAGCATGTGGGACAGCCAGACCCCCGCGATCACGACCTCGCTGCGCGGGCTCGTCTACGAGGAGGTGAAGCTCACCTGCGCCGACCGCGACCTGCATTCCGGCCTGTTCGGCGGCGCTGCCCAGAATCCGCTGCGCGTGCTCGTCAAAATCCTGGCGGCGCTGCATGACGAGAACGGCCGCGTTACTCTCCCGGGCTTCTACGACGGCGTCCACGAGCTGCCCCCCGACGTCCGCGCCGATCTTGCGGCGCTCAACCTCACGGCGGAGGATTTTCTCGGCAGCGTCGGGCTCAAGGTCCCGGCGGGCGAGCGCGACCGCATGCTGATCGAGCAGATTGCGACCCGCCCGACCGCCGAGATCAACGGCATGATCGGCGGCTATACCGGGCAGGGCGCCAAGACCGTGATCCCGTCCCAGGCCATGGCCAAGGTGTCGTTCCGGCTGGTCGGCGCGCAGGACCCGCAGAAGATCCGCGAGAGCTTCCGTGCCTTCGTGCGCGCACAGCTGCCGGCCGACGCCAAGGTCGAGTTCGGCAATTTCGGCGGGGCGCCCGCGATCGAGCTTCCCTTCGACAATCCGGCGCTGATCAAGACGCGCGCCGCGCTCTCCGCCGAGTGGGGGAGGAAGGCCGTGATGGTCGGGGAGGGCGGCTCGATTCCGATCGTGGGCGACTTCAAGCGCGTGCTCGGCATGGATACGATCATGGTCGGCTTCGCGCTCGATGACGACCGGGTGCATTCGCCCAACGAGAAGTACGACCTCACCTCATTCCACAAGGGCACTCGCAGCTGGGCTCGGATCCTCGCCGCGCTCGCGGAGTAGACGCACCTGGCGGGAAGCCTGCTCGTGTCAACCAGGCTCTTGAGTCACTCGCCTTTGATGTTTGCCGCCTTGATGACCGGCCACCATTTCTCGATTTCGGCGGCCTCGATCGCGGCGAGCGCTTCGGGCGTCTGCTGCTCCGGCGGATAGAGTTCCTGTCCGAGCTCCGTAATGCGGGTGCGCAGCTTCGGATCGGCGAGGGCCACCTGGGCCGCGACGTTGATCTTGCGGGCGATGTCCCTCGGCGTGCCCTTGGGCAGCCAGAGCCCGATCCAGATGGAGCGGTAGAAACCCGGCAGGCCGGCTTCGTCCGCGGTCGGTACGTCCGGCGCTGTAGCCAGCCGGCTCTTGGCTGTGACCGCAAAGGCCTTGAGGTTGCGGGCGCGCAGCTGCTCGATGAAGTTGGACGAGGGCTCCATTTCCAGGTCGATTCGTCCGGCCAGGAGATCCTGCAGCGCAGGCCCGCCGCCGCGATAGGGCACGAATTGGAAGCGAGTGTCCGTTTCGCGCTGAAACACCAGCCCGGTGACGTGACCGAGTCCGCCCACGCCAGCGGTTCCCTGCGAGGCCTTGTCGCGGTTCGCCCTCAGCCATGTGACGAACTCGGCCAGGTTCCGCGCCGGCAAGTCGTTGCGACCCACGATCATCAGCGGCTCGCTGACGAGCGGCGCAACTGGCTCCAAGTCTTTCACGAGGTCCCATTGAAGGGAGTAAAGCGCGCCGGTCAGAACGTGTGAGCTGGTTGTCCCGATGCTCAGCGTATAGCCGTCCGGTGCGGCGCGCGCGGCCCGTCCGGCGCCGATGCTGCCGCCAGCCCCGCCGACATTCTCGACGACGACCGGCTGACCGAGTACCGAGCGTATCGGCTCGGCCATCAGCCGCGCCATGACGTCCGACACGCCGCCGGGCAGGAACGGCACGATGATGGTAATGGGGCGCGTGGGGTAGACCTGCGCCATTACGGAGCGTGGCAGGGCCGGCACGGCGATGGCGCCGGCCGTCAGGCGCAGGACTCGGCGGCGGGAAAGCGGCATGGCGTACCCTCGCACCCTGAACTATCCGAATCTTGAGCGCTCAGGAAGGGGTGCGCGGCTCGCCGGACGAAGCTGTCTGTCTCAGCCGTTCGCTTTCGCGTAGGGATAGATGAGCGTGCGGGAAGCAAGACTCGATGGCCACACTACCGTTTGAGTCCTGCTGTCCTTGAAATCCGACAGCTCGGCGGCTTGGATGTTCTGGTATTGCAGTTGAAGCACGCGCGGCGTGGACCAGGTGCCTAGCTTTCCGATGGGCGAGCCGCGCTGAACTCTTTGTTTCCTGTTTTGAGCCCATGGCCGAATCGCCGGATTTCGAAGGGCTGGCGCGATCTTCCAGGCTGCACTCGCGTGGCCGCCTCTGAAACACTCTAAAAATGCCCCTTGAAATGGCGGCCGAACGTGGCTACATATTTAACCAATAGATTGAGAACTTATCGGTTAAATATGGTGCAAGACCGCCTGAGCTCGGTGTTTTTCGCGCTTGCGGATCCCACGCGCCGCGGCGTGCTCGCCCGCTTGGCGATGGGCGATGCGACAGTGAAGGAGCTTGCCGAGCCCTATGACATGAGCGTTGCGGCCGTTTCCAAGCATCTCAAGGTGCTGGAAGCCGCCGGCCTGATCTCCCAGAGCCGTGAATCGCAATGGCGGCCCCGCCATCTCGAGGCAGGGCCGCTGCAGGAGGTTTTCGAATGGCTCGAGGACTACCGGCGTTTCTGGGACAAAAGCCTCGACAGCCTCGCTGAGCACCTGCGGGCGCTGCAAATGCAGGGTTCTGGAACGAAGCGAGACCGTTCGAAGCGCGCGCGGCCCGGACGCGCCCTCAAAGAAGGCAATAGAAAATGACGGCGATCATCGACGTGAGCGCGATTGACAGGCCAGTCATTGTCATCACGCGTGACTTCGATGCACCGCGCCAACTGGTGTGGAAGGCCATCACGGATCCCAAGCAGGTTGCGATGTGGTTCGGCGGGGAGGGCTTCACGAACCCGATCTGCGAAATAGATCTGCGGCGCGGCGGCATTTGGCACCACGTCATGCAGGCGCCCAATGGCACGCGTTATACGATCAACAGCGTCTTCGAAGAGATTGTCGAGCCGGAAAGGCTTGTGTGGCGAACTCTCAAAGATCCCAACCGTCATCCCCCTCCGCCGACCTCGCTTAATACCGTGACGCTGGAAGCGCGCGGGCGGCAGACGCGCTGGAAGCTAGTCACGCTGTTTGATTCTATTGCTGATCGTGATTTGGCCGCGAAGATGGGCTTCGGCCAGATGATCAGCATGGGGACCGATCGCATGGCCGCACACCTCAAGACGCTCCAGGGCCAGGACAATGGCTGAAGCAATTCATCAACCTCGCACGGGAGGCAACTTCATGGTTCCGCAATCGCACGGTTCTGCACGAGCGAAATGGATGCAGTGGATCGGCTGGGGCATGACCGGACTCATGATCGCATTCCTGCTCTTCGACAGCGTTACGAAGCTTGTGCTGGAGCAGCACGTCCTCGAGGCGACGACAAAGATTGGCTACCCTCTGGATGTCATCCGCCCAATTGGGATCATCGGTCTTGTCTGCACGATCCTGTACGCGATTCCACGAACGTCCATCTTAGGAGCGATTTTGCTGACGGGATATCTCGGCGGCGCCATCGCCAGCAAGGTGCGCATCGAGGATCCGATGTTCAGCTCGGTCCTGTTCGGCGTCTATTTCGGCATTCTGGTCTGGGGCGGACTCTATTTGCGGGACGAGCGGCTCCGCGCGCTCATTCCACTGAGCCGAGGCTGATCGCCGTCATCTCGTGAGGAGCGCAGTTTGCCCGGCTTGCGCGGCTTTGGTTTCGCGCTTCGCGGCCCGGGCAAGCGCCTTGAACTATCCCAATCTCGATCGCTCAGGAAGGGGCGTGCGAATAGAAAAGCGGCCGGCCCGAAGGCCGGCCGCTGCGCCGACGCAGGTGAGGGAGGGACCACCCGGGTCGACTTGCCCTGTCGCGCTGTCAGGGCTTTTGTTTTGGAGATCGCGACTTGGCAGAACCCGGCGAACTCCTGACTCAGGTCAGTGGTTATTCGCCTTTTTACGCGGGCTAGTCCGTTGGTGCGGGAGGCCGACATAGTCGTACACATTCCCAGACCTACCGAAGAGGTCCGGGTGAAACACCGGGTTGACTCCGCTTGCGAAGATCTGCCCCATCGGCCCGACGGGGTAACCGCCGCTTGGATCCGCATCGTTCCTGCTTCCGCCGGCGTGAACTGTAGATGCGATGCTGAGCACGAGGGCGGCTGCGACAGCCATTCTTGTTAGGTTCGACACGGTTTATCTCCTCGTTGATGATGATGCCTTCCGCCGAATAGATTGAGTGATGCCTATGTTTATTCCTGCAGCTGGATGAGAATGAAGATTCATTCCGCAGCGAATATGGTTCTTCCAAAAGCGCGGAAAACGAACGGAATCACACGCGCTCTGTCCGTTCTGGTCTCGAAGGCGAGCAGGCGCGCGCTTAGGAGAAACTGAAAAAATCGCGTCTCCGCAACAAGCGCACAGCCAAATCGTGCAACTCGATGATGCGCTTTCCCGACCCCTGCAAGAAGCATGACGGAGAGCGTCACCCCTTCTCGGCCTTGACGGCGGCCTCGAGCTTCTCGCCGAATTCATTGAGCTCGCCCGCATCGAGGTCGCTGACAGCCGAGAAGCGGAGGTCCGACCAGCTCCAGCGCCAGACGTTGAAGCCCTGGATGCTCTCGATGACCGCTCCTGGCGCCGCCGCGCCGGTCGCCTGCGATACAAACAAGTTGATGATGTGGCTGCGCCGCTCGTAGACGATCGCGGCAACCGGACGGGCGTCGATGTAATCGATTCGGCCACCCACCAGCGTGAAGCCCTGTGCCTTGAGATCGATCACGGGCGGCGCAAGGTCGATCCGCCCGTTGAACCACGGCTTCACCGTATGCTGATCCGTGGACTTCACATCGATGAGCTGTCCGTGCAGAGATCGCAAATGCGCCGACACCGCATCGCCCGCGATTCGCTGCTGCTCTACGCCATGGGTCATGAACAGGACCAGGCATGCGGCCATCAACGCCGACGCCAGGCTTCCCATGCCGAATCCCTTCAGCATGCTGCCTCGGCTCGCCGTCGTGGCTCGCCGCGGAGGCACCATCGGGGTCGGGAGCGCAGCCGCCAACCGCCGGCGCAGATGTTCGGGCGCCGCATAGCGATGCGCCTGCCGGCCAATGACTTGGTGCAACATGCGATAGTCGCGCAAGCTCTCGCCACAACGCCGGCAACTGGCCGCATGCAGCTCCACCTCGCGCGCGTGGCGAGCGTCGAGCTCGCCGTCGATCAGTCCGTGCAGGAGGATCTGCGTGGATTCGCAAGTCATAGGAACAGCTCCTCGTGTTTTCCTACCCGCGTTTCTTGTCTTTGAGGCTCGCCCTCACGGGCCGCCTTCAGCCAGGCTTCGCGCAGCAGCGCGCGAGCGCGCGCGAGCCGCGACATCACGGTGCCGACCGGAGCACCGACCACGTCGGCGATCTCGCGATAGGACAGGTCCTCCAGCTCGCGCAGCACGATCACCTCCCGAAACGCCTCCGGCAGTGCCGTCACCATGCTTTGGATCGTCTTGGCATCGAGCTTGCGCAGCAGGTCGGATTCCGGGTTTTCCTGCGCCTCCTGCCAGAGCGGCACCGCGTCGTCCGCCTCTTCGTTGCCGGTGTTGCCGTCGTAGAGGACCACCCGCGCGCGGCGTCCGAATTCGACCCGACAAACGTTGCGCAGGATCGCAAGCAGCCACGGCTTGACGTCGTCGCCCCGCAGCGTATCGAAGTGATGCAGGGCCCGCAGAAAGCATTCCTGCACTGCGTCCTCCGCATCGGTCGGGTTGCGCAACAAATAGCGCGCAAGCGTGTAGAGGGCATCGAGATGCGGCAGCGCGGCTTGGCGAAAGCGCTCTGCCGTATCGTCCTTTGTCATGGCAGCCGACATCATCAATTCTTCCGCTTTCCGGCATGACCCTGCTCCCGATCCTGGGCCAAGCTGTCTGGAACCTCGTGATCACGATCCTCATTGCACTTGACCGGCATGCGTATCCCCTGCTTCCCACCGTTCGCAGGATGTAGATCGGGCGCAATGGCGATTTATTCCCGTCACCGCAGGCGCTTTCGGTCGGCTGGGTGGTCATGGAGGGCGGGGAGTTGGGCGACCGATCGGCGATCGGTTCGCCCACGCACTCAACTGGCGATCACCAGCATTCGCCGGCATCGAACGGCAGCCCTATGTCCTGGCGAAAGCCGCGATCCTGAATCATGATCGCGAGTTCCCCGCGTTGCAGGTGCGACAGATCGATCCGCCTCTCGGGCGTACAGTGGGCGTAGGTCGCATAGACTTTCGGCGGGCCCTTTGCCCCGTGCGGCCGGTCCGTATGCGCAAGCGCCTCGGCCGCGGTGCACAGAAGGAGAGCGGCGCAAAGCATAAAACCCTTGGCGATGGGCATGGTCTGGTCTCCATTGAGCTGACAGTTCAGTTTTCGTGTGCTCACTGGATCGACCAGGACGAAAATTATTCCGCGCACCCTCATGCGCCTGTGTGACATGTCACAAACGGCGTCAATAGAGTTCGTGCAATTGCGTTCGAGCAGTGCCCCTGCTTCGCTTATTTGGCCATCGTGCAGCCGAAGAACCGTCAAGCAGGCGCGACTGTCTGCCTTCGAAGCTGCAGGCTTTCGCTCCGCACCGAGCTGATGTGCTCGTTTGCGAGGGCAGCTCGCTTCGGGAATAAACAGCAAGCTCACCTGATCTATCCGGCGGAAGGCAACTTCAACCAGGAGAAAGACAATGTTGAGCAAGACAAAGATCGCTCTCGCGGCAGCGCTTGTGCTCGGCGTCGCATCTGCGGCCCAGGCCGGCGGCCGGGACGATGCGGATTCGAGTGGCGGTTACCGCATTGGGCCGACGGGGCAGAGCTTCGACAGCGGGGTCAACCCGGTCTATCACCCGTCGATGGTCGGCCCATCCGGCAGCAAGGCGTTCGGTTTCATCGACCTCAACCAGCAGAGTCGCCCACGCAAGAAGGCGACTACCCGCTAACGCACGCGAGCGGGTTGGAACCAAGACCGGCCCAAGTCGGCAAATCCCCGCCAACCTCTCGGTGCATGCGACCTGCCCTTTCTTGGAAATGTCCCGGAGGGGCGGGTCGCGCCGGGCAGGCTTCGAGCGGCTTGCGATCGAGATCATCGATTGCCGCATCGCGGCTTATCACACTGCCTGCCGCGCCGCTTCGTTCCCGGGGCTCTGCGAACTGAACCTCGCACTCACAACAATAACAAACAGGCGATGCGACATGTGCATGAAAGCCAAGATGATTGCTTCCTCATTGGCCATCGGCCTCAGCTTTAGTGCGCCCGTGGTGGCAGACGATCACACCGCGCACAGCACGCCTGAGTACTTCGCTCCACGTCAAGCCACGTTCAACGCCTATATCTATTGCGCATCAGTACAGCTGACCCCGTCGGGCCCGCAACGGATGCTGCGGGGAGAGTTCAAATTTCCGCCCTTCAGCGCCACGCCATATGTCTCGGCCCAGATCATTTCCTCCACCGCGGCCGTGCCGATGCAGGTCGATGCCATCAGCGTCGACGAGCGGGTCGGGCCTTCCGGATCAACCGAGACGGTCGTCGTGGTCGAGGCGAAGCCTATCTTCGGCGTTCCTCCGAGTGGGCTTTACTTTGTGAACATCATGGTCACCGGAATTGCGGCGGCGCCTGCGAAAACCAGCTCGATGTGAGTGACGACCATGGCTCACAGTGCCGTCGCTTCGATACTTACCTTCGACCCCGGCTTGGCCCAATACTTCCAGGAGATAAGGCGGTTCCCGATGCTGGAGCTGCATGAGGAATTCATGCTGGCTAAACGCTGGCGAGAGCGCGGCGACGAACACGCAGTCCATAAGCTCATCACCAGCCATCTGCGGCTCGTCGCGAAGACCGCCATGGGTTACCGCGGGTACGGACTGCCGATCTCCGAGGTCATTTCCGAGGGGAACATCGGTCTGATGCAGGCGGTCAGACGCTTCGAGCCCGACAAGGGCTTTCGCCTCGCGGCCTATGCGATCTGGTGGATCAGGGCTGCAATGCAGGAATACATCCTGCGCTCCTGGTCGCTGGTGAAAATCGGCACGACCGAGAGCCAGAGAAGGCTCTTTTTCAATCTGCGCAGCGCCAAGAGGCGGATCTCCGCGCTCGACGAGGGCGATCTCCATCCGGATCAGGTCAAGCTGATCGCCGACAATTTTGGTGTCACGCAGCGGGAGGTGATTAACATGAATCGGCGCCTTGCCGGCGACGCCTCGCTCAATGTGCCGATGCGCGAAGACGGCAACTCCGGCGAACGGATGGATTGGCTGGTCGACGAGGCCCCCAGCCCGGAGAGCCGCCTCGCCGAAGCGCAGCAATCAAGGAACCGTTACAAGGTTCTTCGCCAAGCCCTGGCGGTGCTCAACTACCGTGAGCGCGAGATCTTTGAGGCGCGGCTCCTGGCCGATCAGCCAATCTCTCTGGAGGCGCTCGCCTCCAAATACGGCGTCTCGCGCGAGCGCGTCCGCCAGATCGAGGCCCAAGCCTTCCAGAAGGTTCGGAAGGCAGCGAAGAACCTTGCTGCTGCCACGGAGCGACCGGCAGGTGAAGTCGTCAGAACAAGGAGTGTTCGCCGCTTCCGGCCGGATCAGACAGGCAACCAGCCGCTCGTGGGGGCGCAACATCGCGATCGAGTATCGCTCGGGCAAGGGCCGATTGGAACGCAGACCCCCCGCCAGGCGTTCAACAAGGCTTCCCTTTCGCTCGCCTGATGGCATGCCCATGCGCCGGCGCGAATTCATAAAGCTCATCGCCGCCACGGCCATTGCCGCGCCCTCCGGAACCATGGCGCAGGCTCCGCCGAAGATCCTTCGCCTCGGCACGCTGGTGCCAGGCGCGCCGCTCGACGACAAGGACCAGCTTGCCGCGATTCTGCTGAAGGAGCTGCAGCGACGGGGCTATGCGCTCGGGAGAAATCTGACCCTCGAAGCGCGCGGGGCGAGCGGCGATGTCGCGAAGCTCCCCGAGATCGTCCGCGCCATGAAGGCGCAAGGAGTCGACGTGATTGTCGCTGCGGGCTACCCGGCCATCCTCGCTTGCAAGGTGGCGAATGTGCCGACGGTCGTCGCCTTTGGCGCCGGCGATGCCGTTGCCACCGGCCTCATCAATGGGCTGGCGCGGCCGGGCGGCAATATCACTGGCATTTCCGACAATGCAACAACCGTTACGACCAAGCGGGTCTCGATCATCAAGCAGGCAGTCCCCAACCTGCAGCGTATCGCGATGCTGTGGAACCAGGACGACCTGGGCATGAGCATGCGTTACGTGGCGTCCGCCGGCGCCGCGCGCGCGATGGGGCTGACGGTTGAGCCGTTAGGGGTTCGGGCGCCCGAGGACTTCAGCGGGGCGTTCGAAGCAATGGATCGGGAGCCCCCGGAAGCCATCCTTCTGGTCGCCGACGTGCTCACGAACCTCAACCGCGCCCGTGTCTTCGATTACGCGGCCGCCCGCCATATCCCGGCACTCTACGAATACGATATCCCGTGGGTACACGACGGCGGCTTGATGTCGTACGGGCCGGACCTGAAGGAGTCCTTCGAGCGTGCCGCCGATCTGACCGCGCGCATCTTTGCCGGCGTCCGGCCTGCCGAACTCCCGTTCGAGGAGCCGACACGCTACAAGCTGGTCATCAACCTCAAGGTCGCGAAGGCCACCGGCATCGAATTGCCGGAGAATTTCGTGGCGCTGGCCGACGAGGTCATCGAATAGGTGTGGCCACGCTATCCGGCTGGCCGAGCCGGTCTGCGCCAGTTCGATCAAGTCCCGCCGGTTCCTTGGTTTTGGGGCCCGGAATAACCCAGACCTCGCGGACGTCATGACATTCTCATGGCGGCATCGCCTCAATTGGACGCTTGCGCCGGAAGAACGCTGAGCTCCGCTCGCGCAGGCTCTGGAACGTGACATAGAGCATCGGGATGACGAACAGCCCGATTGCGCTCGCCGCGATCATTCCGGCAAAGACGGGCGTGCCCACATCGTGGCGGCTGATTTCGGCGGCTCCCGTTGCCGTCACCAGTGGATAGACGCCCAAAATGAACGCAAACGAGGTCATCATCACGGCGCGGAACCGCATCTTGGCACCGAGCACCGCCGCATCCCTGATCGACAGGCCGCGCTCGCGCTGGTCCTTGGCAAACTCGACGATCAGAATCCCGTTCTTGGCGGAGAGCGCGATCAGCACGACCAGACCAATCTCGGCATAAAGATCGAGCGACAGGTGCGCAATCAGGATTCCGATAAACGCGCCCAGCACCCCGATCGGCACCGAAAGCAAGACCGGCACTGGGATGATCCAGCTTTCGTAAAGCCCAACCAGGAACAGGAAGGCGAACAGCACCGAGAGGGCAAGGATCGCCCCGGTCTGCCCCGCCGCGGCCACTTCCTGGTAGGCGGTCCCGGTCCATTCGTAAGCGTATCCGGGCGGCAGCGTCTGCTGCGAGACGTCCGCCATTGCGGCCAACGCGGTGCCGGACGAGGTGCCGGGCGCGGGGCCGCCCTGGATCGGAATTGCGCGGTAGTTGTTGTAGCGCGTGATGACCTGCGGTCCGACGACGACGTTGGCATTTGCGATCGAGCGCAGTGGCACGGCCGCCCCGAATTTGTTCCGGATGTAGATTTGCCACAGCGATGGCACGTCCGCGCGGTCGGGGGCATCGCCCTCGATGTTGACCTGCCAGATACGGCCGTACAGATTGAAGTTGTTGATAAAGAAACCGCCCAGCGTCGTCTGCAATGCGTTGAACACGTCGCTCATGGCGAGCCCAAGCGCCTGCGCCTTCTCCCGGTCGATGTTGAGATAGATCGACGGGTTGTTGGCGGTGAAGGTCGAGAAGACGCGCGCGAGCTGCGGATTCTGGTTGGCGTTGGCGATCAGCCCCTGCATCACGCTGTTGTTCGCCGCCGGCTCCTGACCCTCGAGCGCCTCCAGCTCGTATTCGAATCCGCCGGTGGTCGACAAGCCGATGATCGGCGGGAGGTTGATCGGGATCACGGTTGCGGTGCGGATCTGCTGGCTCTGTCCGAATACTCTTGCGATCAAAGCCTGGGCCGAGTTGGCGGCGCCGACGCGGTCGGCGAACGGTTTCAGGGTCGGAACGACCAGGGCCGTGTTGGGCTCGTTGACATTGTCGATAATCGAAAAACCGATGATCGAGAACACGTTCTCCACCTGCGGCATCGATTTCAGGAGGGCCTCGATCCCGCGAACCGCATCGCCGGTGCGCGACACCGACGCGCCGTCCGGCAGCTGCACGTTGATGAAGAAGGCCCCTTGATCCTCCTCGGGAAGAAACCCGGTCGGGGTGCGCAGCGAAATGAGGTAGATACCCGCGGCACAGATCAGGATCAGCACGGTGCCCAGGATCGAGACGCGCACCAGGCGCCGCACCACCGCTGCATAGCCATCGCGGACATCGTCGATCCGGCGCAGCAGCCAGCCCATCGGGCCGCGTCTGGGTCCGCGATGGGGGCTCAGAAACACCGCGCACAGCGCCGGCGAGAGGGTGAGCGCGTTGATCGCGGAGATCACCATCGCGACGCTGATAGTCACCGCAAATTGCCGGAACAGCGTGCCGGAAACGCCCGGGATGAAGGCAACCGGCACGAACACGGAGAGCAGAACCAGGCTGATGGCGATGATCGGCGCGGTGATCTCGCCCATCGCCTTGTTGGTTGCCGCAGCCGGCGAGAGGTCGGGCTCCTCTTCCATCACGCGCTCCACATTCTCGACCACCACGATCGCGTCGTCGACCAGGATACCGATCGCCAGCACCATGGCGAGGAGCGAAATCGTATTGGCGGTGTAGCCGATCAGCAGCAGCACCGCGAAGCTGCCGATCACGCTGACCGGCACTGCAATTGCGGGGATCAGGGTGGCACGCACGCTGCCGAGGAAGAGAAAGACTACCAGCACGACCAGCGCAAAGGCGATAACCAGCGTGACCAGCACGTCGTGCACCGTGTCCAGCACGAAGGTGGTCGTATCGTAGTTGACCAGGTATTTCAGGCCGGGCGGAAACCGCTTGCTCAAACGCTCCAGGTTTTGCCTGACGAGGCTGGCGGTCTTGACGGCGTTGGCGCCAGGCGAGAGCGTGATGCGGATTGCGACCGCCGCCTGGCCGTTGATGCGCGCTTCCACATCCTGGCTCTGCGCACCGAGCTCGACCCTTGCCACGTCATGCACACGCAGCAGGGAGCCGTCCGGGTTGGCCCGCAGGACGATGTTCCCGAACTGCTCGGGCGTGCTCAGTCGGCCTAGCGTCTGCACGTTCATCTGGAACTGCTGATCGTTCCCGATCGGGCGCGCGCCGATCCGCCCGACCGGCGCCTGAACGTTCTGCGCCTGGATCGCGGCGATCACATCGGCGGGCGTCAAGGTCAGGTTGTCGAGGCGCTTGGCATCGAACCAGATGCGCATCGAATAATTCAGCGGGGCGAGCAGCGCGGCTTGGCCGACGCCGGGGATGCGGGAAAGTACATCCAGGATGTTGATCACCGCATAGTTGGTGATGAAAAGCGGATCCTGCGTCCCACTCTCGCTGTAGAGCACGACGAACTGCAAAATCGCCGACGACTTCTTCTGGACCACCAATCCTTCCTGCTGAACTTCGGTCGGCAGCTTGGCAAGCGCGGTCTGCACCCGGTTGTTGACGTTCACGGTGTCGATGTCCGGATCGCTGCCGAGCTCGAAGCTGACGGTCAGATTGTAGCTCCCGTCGTCCCCGCTGGTCGATTTCATGTAGATCATCTTGTCGACGCCGACGACCTGCGCCTCGATCGGCTCCGCAACGCTGGATTCGACGACCTCGGCCGAGGCGCCCGGAAAGACTACCGACACCACCACCTGCGGCGGCACGATGTCGGGAAACTGGGCGACTGGTATTTGCGTTATGGCGAGCGCACCCGCGATCGTGATGACGATCGCGATGACGACGGCGAGCCGCGGGCGGGCGACGAAGATTTCCGAGATCATGGCTGCGACCCGCCGGAGGTGGCGCTTCCAGTGGTGCTGGGCGGCCGTTGCGCTCCGCCGCCCTGCGCATCCGCAGGCGAGACCGCCGGTGCAGGGCTGGCGGGGCCGGCCGAGACCGCCTCACCGGGCCGCACCCGCTGCAGACCCTCGCTGATGACGAGCTCGCCTTCGCTGAGCCCGGATGTCACGACGGCGGTTGTCGGAGTGGATTGCCCGAGCTGGATGCGGCGGATCTGCGCCTTGCCCTGAGCATCGATGACATAGACGTAGTCGCCCTGCTGGTCGGACAGAATGGCGGCGCGCGGAATCCCGAGGACCTCGATCGGCTGGACGCCCTCGAGCAACACGGTCACGAACTCACCGTCGCCAAGCTCGCGCGAGCCGACCTGTCCGGCCTGCATGCCGGGCAGCACCGGGTTCGGAATCGTGCCGCGCAGCGTCAAAGTGTCGGTGTTCTCGGCGACCGTCGGCGATACATAGTCGAGATTTCCCTCCGATCCATATATCCGCCCGTCCGGCAGGCGCAGCTTGATCACTACGGCGGCAAACCCCCCTTTTGCAGCATAGCGGTTGCGCAGGTCGAGGCCGGTCCGCTGCGCAATGCTAAAGACCACATACATCGGATCCTGGCTGACGATGGTCGCGAGCGTCCCGCTGGTCGGCGAGACCACGTTGCCTTCCGTAAGGGCTGTGCTCGTGATCCGGCCGTCGATGGGGGCGTAGATCTCGGTGTAATCGAGATTGATCTGGGCGGTCTTGAGCTGCGCCTGCGCGCCCTCGATCTGGGCCGCCAGAGCGCGCTCGGCGGCAAGCGCGGAATCTACATTCGCTTGGGGGCCGGCTGACTTGGCGGCCAAGTCTTGGGCGCGGTCCAGCGAAATCTGCGCGTTGCGGTGTTGCGCCGCGAGCTGATCCACATTGGCCTTGTTGGCATCCACCTGCGCCTGAAACGGCGGCTGCTCGATCTGGTAGAGAAGCGCATCTTTTTTGACTTCGGTGCCCTCGGTAAACAGCCGCTTCTCGAGGAATCCGGTCACCCGCGCCATCAGCGCCACCCGGTTGACCGCCTGAATCCGGCCGATGAACTCGTCGGTCTGCGTGATCTGCTGGCGCTGGGCGCGCACCACGCCGACCGCCGGTGGCGCCCCCGGCGCGGGTTGCGCGCCAGCGGCAATTGGCAGGAGGCCTAGCGTAGCGATCAGCGGCAGGAGCAAAACGAGCATTCGGCAAGACATCTGAACCTCGAACTTGGAATATCTTTTGCCGATAAGCCCCCCGGATGAGTCCGATTACGGACAGATTCGGTCTGGCGCTGTTTGCATGGAGCCTCTCCAAAATGTGCGGGTGACGGTCGCTCGTCACACGTTCGGTCGATGGCAGCTCAGTCTATTAGGCGATCGCTGTCAGAGGAAGCGACTTGGTCGGTCCTTGGTCAGACAGATGACTTGATCATAGCGGCCACAGCTGGCGGACTTCGCGATCCTCTCGGCCGATTACGCGACGGTGCCCGAGGAACAGATCCGCGGGATCGAATTTCGGTGCTGACGGTGACCGGCGGAGACGTGGTATATTCGCTCGGCCCATTCACCGCCTTCGCAGACGAGGCGCTGCCTCCGATCAGTCAGACGTGATCCCCGGTGGCGGCATTCGGTGCTTATCAGCGATAGGCAACGGTGGACGAGAGGTGCAGCAAGTCGCCTCGGGGCATGCCAGACGACGGCTGGCATCGCGCAACATTGCATCGAATGGAGGAACCCATGGCGATTGATTTCAAAGTCAACGGCAAGGCGGCGCGCTCCGAAGCTCCGCCGCACACGCCGCTGTTGTGGGTGATCCGCGAGGAGCTCAAGCTCACCGGCACCAGGTTCGGTTGCGGCACCGGCCTGTGCGGCGCCTGCATGGTTCACATCGACGGCAAGCGCACCTTCTCGTGCCAGACTGCCGTGTCCGATGTCGCCGGCCGGGCGGTCACCACCATCGAGGGCCTGTCGGAAAACTCCTCCCATCCGGTGCAGAGGGCCTGGCTCGCCGAGCGGGTGCCGCAATGCGGCTACTGTCAGTCCGGTCAGATCATGAGCGCGGCCGACCTCCTGGCGCACAATCCCAAGCCGAGCCGCGAGCAGATCGTCGAGCATATGAGCGCCAACATCTGCCGCTGCGGAACCTATCCGCGCATCGTGCGCGCCATTGAGCGCGCCGCGCAGGAGGGCTGAGCCATGACAATCGCAACACACGATATCAGCCGCCGGCAAGTGATGGTCGGCGCCGCCGGGCTGACATTCGCCATGGCATCCGGCCTCCGATTTGCGCGGGCGCAAGCCGCCCGCAGTGCGACGTTGAGTCCGTGGGTGACGATCTCGACCGACGATACAGTTGCGATCATGTCGCCGGCCGCCGAGATGGGGCAGGGCTCGCTCACCTCGCTGCCCTTGATCCTGGCCGAGGAGCTCGATGCCGACTGGTCGAAGGTGCGGGTTATCGTCGCCCCGCCGAACGATGACCTCTACAAGAACCCTTCATTTGGGTTCATGTACACGGCCGGCAGCAATGCGGTGACCTCCTATTTCAAGGAATTGCGCCTGTTCGGGGCGCAGGTCCGCAAGGTGCTGCTGGCGAATGCGGGCAAGCACTGGAATGTCCCGGTCGCCGAGCTCAGCACGTGGCCTAACATCGTCATTCATGAGGGGTCGGGACGGCGCCTGTCCTATGGCGAGATCGCGGCGTTTGCCGAAGTTCCCGCCAAGGCTCCCGACG
>Ga0126381_100000551_pt1 | contig 40869 bp, 31 predicted proteins | sample PanSoiMetPlot_28_FD_96465 | JGI IMG/M metagenome (GOLD analysis project Ga0126381, IMG submission 96465) | Tropical forest soil microbial communities from Panama - MetaG Plot_28 | ecosystem: Environmental > Terrestrial > Soil > Tropical forest > Bulk soil | place: Panama | collected 2016-02-17 | reverse complement strand
GCTTGAGATCGGTAACCAGCGCGTAACATGCGCGATCCGTCTCCTGGCAAAGCAACGGCAACACGCCGACTACGTCTCCATGAACGTCCCACCCACGCTTGTAAACTTGTACGAACCGCACATTGCGCTCCGCCATGCGACGCGCCATCAGGCAGTTGTAAGCAAAAGTGCCCGGTTCCCTGGCCTCAGGCCCGTAGAGGTCCCACGTGGACTGCGGCTCTTTGCTCAGATCGGTCAATTCCGGCACCGACGTCTGCATGCGGAAAGCCATCTCGTACTGAGCAATGCGCGCATTCGTCTCGGGATCCCCCACATCGGCAAGCGTCTGCCGGTTGATCTCTTCCACCGCATCCAGCATCCTTCGCCGCACCTCGCGGTCGATGCCGTCCGGATCGGCGAGATAGAGCACCGGATCGCCGCCCGACCGCAAACCTACGCCAGCATACTCCGACGACAGGAATCCACTGCTCCAAAGCCGCGAAGAGACCGGCTGGTTGTTCTCCTTCGGATTGGTCTTCGTCTGCAGCACGATGAACGTGGGCAGATTGTCGTTCATACTGCCAAGCCCATAGGCGAGCCACGACCCGAGACACGGCTTGCCGGGATTCATGTTGCCGGTGTTGATGAACATGATCGCCGGTTCGTGATTGATCGCGTCTGTATTCGTCGATTTGATAATGGTCAGATCGTCGACCATCTTCGCCGTGTAGGGAAGCAGATCGCTCACCCACGTCGCGGTCTGGCCATATTGTTTGAACCCCCAATGTGACGGCGCGATCGGGAATCGCGACTGTCCGGCCGTCATTCCTGTGAGTTGCTGATTTCCGCGCACCGAATCCGGAATGTCCTTGTCATACTGCGAAGCCAGGTTTGGCTTGTAGTCCAGCAGATCCATTTGCGGCGGCCCGCCCGACATGAAGAGGTAGATCGCGCGCTTGGCCTTGGGCGCGAAATGAGGCACACCGAGATTGTTACGGCCCGGCGAAGTCATGGGGTTCTTCGCATCACCTGCTGCCCGTCCCCGAAGCGCGGATTCCCCGAAAAGGCTGGCGAGCGCCGCCCAGCCCAGAACCTTGCCCGATCGCCCGAGGAAACGCCGCCGCGTTTCGACCTCCGACCACTCGCGCTTGAGCCCGCTGGGAATAGGAAGATTCGTAATGTCGACTTCGGGTTCGCAATCGGTACAGAGCGGATGCTGTTTCATCGGTTTCCTCTGCTACTTGTTCAATGTTTCATCCAGGTTCAGCATTTCATTCGCAACCATCGTCCAGGCTGCGAGCTCGGGCTCGGGAATATTGGCTGCCGGTTTCCTTTCACCTTCGTGCACCAGCGCGTGCGCAGCTTTCGGATCGCTTTCATAGTGTTTCTGCATCTGATCGAGCGACGTTTCGAGAACGGCCAGTGTTTGCGGCCCGGGATCGTGCGCTTGCAGTATCTCGCCCATGAGATCAATCCGAGCTTCTGGTTTGGGCCCGGCTTGGTGGATCACGCGCTCGGCGAGAGCACGTGCTGCTTCGATCCACTGCACGTCGTTCATGGTCACCAGCGCCTGCAAGGGTGTGTCCGTGCGCTGGCGGCGTGTGCAGACCGTATCGCGCACCGGTGCATCAAAAGCGTCCATGTTTGGCGGTGAGGCCATACGTTTCCTGTAGGTGTACATGCTGCGGCGGTAGAGCGACTGGTCGTGGTCCTGCACATAGATCAGCGTGTCGCTTGTCGGATAGCTGACCTGCTCCCAGACGTTTGCAGGTTGATAAGGTTTCACGCTCGGCCCACCGATGCGGTCGACAAGCAGGCCTCCCGATTGCAGCGCAATGTCGCGGAGCATCTCGGCATCCATTCGGAAGCGAGGACCATGCGAGAGCAGCAGGTTGCGCGGATCCTTTTGGAGTTGCTGCGGTGTGGACTTCCCGCTCTGGCGATAGGCCGCTGACATCACCATCAACTTGTACATGTGCTTCACGTTCCAGCCGCTTTCGCGAAACTCTACCGCAAGCCAGTCGAGGAGCTCTTGATTTGTCGGGCGCTGGCCCATAATGCCGAAGTCTTCCGTCGTCTCGACAATGCCGGTGCCAAAGAGTTCGTACCACATGCGGTTGACGGTGACGCGCGCTGTCAGCGGGTTTTCAGGGCTGACCGTCCAGCGAGCGAGGGCCAGCCGATTATGCGGCATTCCCGCGGTCAGCGACGGAAGATAATGCGGAGTGTTGGCCTCCACTCGTTCCATCCGAGCCGCATAATTCCCTCGCTCCAGCACATTGGCGTAAGCCAGAGTGGGCTTCTCCCAGGCCACCTGCGTGATATCGCCGCCGGTCGAGAGCCGGTCAAGCTGCGCATCGAGCGCATGCATCTGTGAATAGGTAACGCGAAACGCGGGATCGATGTTGTTGAGGTAAAACTCGCTGGTGACATGCCACTGGTCATCGGTCCACTGCGAGACGGGCTTCGAGGCGATCTCGGCGACATAATCTTCATAGGGAAGTCGGCGAACTTCGTCCTGTAGCAGCGCGCGACCGTAGAGCCGGATGTCCTGATACCGAAGCTCCTTCGCAGGGTTCGCATCCGGCGATCGCCAGCCAAGCTGCATCGGCGCGCTCGTTCGAATAGTTCCGCCATGGAGCGTGTCGCTTTCAACTTCGGTGGCAGTGGGCTTTCCGTCGATGAATATCTGCACTCCGGACGCGCGGCCCGAGCCGTCGTAGGTAAAGAAGATATGGCGCCACTTGCCGTCGGTCGCCAAGTGCGTAACCGTGGAAACCCGGATTGCGACAACGGGAGTCGTGTCCGGCAGCTCTTTCTTCTCAGGCTTCTTCTCCTCGTTTTTCTTCTCTTCTTTCTTCTTTGTTGCCTTCTTCTCCGGAGGCTTGTAAGCGGCGAGCTCCTTCTTGGTCAGGTTCTGCGGCGAAGGATAATCAAACGCCTCTATGGACTCCGCATGCTTTTTATCCTTCGGGTCCTTGGGCGAAGACCTGGGCGACGAATTGACCAGCTCGACCGTGATCACTCCGTTTCGCGTCGTCAGATCCCAGCCCCGGTTGTGCTTGCTCGTATCCATCTTCGCAATGATTGCCCCCGGCTTATCATCGATGGCGAAATAAGGTGCAGAGCGGAACATGAACCATCCGCCGGCGGAAAAGGCCTGGTTCGATTCGAAGTCACCGGAGCGGTCGAATACGACGCGCGAATTGGACTGCATTCGAAAGTCGGGCCAGAGCCAGGTGTTTTCGCCCCACTCGGGACGCACGATCGTCGTCTTGAATGTTGCGGGATTCGCGTGCGGGGCGCTGTTGTGCAGGACGTCGCCCGTGCCCTCATCCAGCCGCAACCGGATGAGCAGCTTGTCGGGCGAGACTGATCGCGGCGGGTTCTTACTTGAAGCGAGCCATTCGCTCACGAGATCGCGTTCCCTGCCGCGCATCGCTCGAAGCTGCGCGCGGAACTCCGCGCGCTTTGCGTAGACGTGCTCATATGCATCGCGGTTCTGACGTTGTGGGATCCGCACGACAGGCGCCCACACCGGCCGGTCGCCATTGAACGGCTTCTCGTCGATGTTGTTGAAGAAAGCGCTAAGCGAGTAGAAGTCCTTCTGTGTCGTCGGATCGAACTTGTGATCATGGCAGACTGCGCAGCCAACCGTCAGCCCCAGAAACGTTGCGCCATAGGCCTCGGTGCGATCGCGCGCGATGTTGAAACGCAGCTCTTCGGCAATCGTGCCGCCTTCGTTGCTGCTCTCGCCCAGGCGCACGTAGCCGCTGGCGATCAGCGGATCCAGGTCTTTGGCCGGAAGCAAATCACCTGCAATCTGCTCGGTGACGAGCTGGTCAAACGGCTTGTTGTTGTTGAACGATCGGATTACGTAATCGCGATAAGGCCAGATATCTCGGCTGTTGTCGTAGTGCAATCCGTAGGTATCAGCGTACCGGGTGTAGTCAAGCCAGTAGCGCGCTCGCTGTTCGCCAAATGTCGGTCGCGCTAACAGATTGTCCACGAGTCGTTCGTAGGCGTTGAGTGAGTTGTCGTTTTCAAATATGCGGACCTCCTCCGGGGTCGGCAGTAGGCCCGTGAGGTCGAGCGTCACGCGGCGAATGAGCGTGGCCTTGTCCGCTTCCGGCGAGGGCTGGAGTCCTGCCTCGTCCAGCCTGGCAAGAATGAAATTGTCGATCGGATTGCGCGGCCAGTCCGGGTGCGATTTCGCCTGGGGCACAGCAGGCCGCGTTGGGGCTTCAAACGCCCAGTGCGGCCGATATATGGCGCCTTGGCGAATCCATTCCTTCAGGATGGCAATCTCACCGGTGCCCATCGGCTTGGCCTCGCCCTGCGGGTTCTGCGGCATCAGGTAGTGCGGGTCGTGCGACTCGATTCGCTTGATCAGTTCGCTCTTCTCGGGGTGGCCGGGCACAATCGCATCCGGGCGGCCCGGACGTCTCTTGGTCGCGTACTCACCGAGATCGAGTCGCAACCCTGCCTTGCGCATCTCCGGGTCGGGACCATGGCAGCTGAAGCAGCGGGCCGCGAGGATGGGTTGAACGTCCTGATTGAAGTCAAGAGGCCGGCCACTTCTTGCTATTGATGAGTGGTGGCAGCCGAACAGAGTCAAGATGAGGGCGAGATTCCCGAGGGGGACCGCCCGTTTGAGACGGTTCCAATAGATCTCTTTCGACCGCAAGCTGCCATGCTTCATGGAAAAACCGGTTGTCCTCGTTCCGAAAGGAGAGTGGGGAATAGGTAAGCATCCGCCTTCTGGAAAGGAAGAGTTTCTCATCCCGTAATCGCTGCTGTCCACGGATGTCGTTCAATGTAATACTCGGCGTGCCTCTTTTCTTGCGGGATTCAGTCCACGCCGACTTCCGTATAGCCGATAATACCCATCTTCCCGAAGCGGCGATTCGAATCCCAGCACCGGATTCGAGTCTAATTTCGCAAGAAGCTGCAGGACTCCGAACCTCCGATTTGCCGGACCAACCGACCGCTGCTGTGTCAGGGAGCGACTTGCCTGATATCACCAGTTGAGAGAATCGTTGCCTCACTGTCTCACTCAAGAGCCGAGGCCACGTATGCTTCCTCTTGGGTGAACGGCGCTGCCGCATCCTTTACCTAAGCAGAGGCTCCATTTTATGAAGCAGGATTTCGCTGCAATAGTCCTCGGTGGCACCGGGCAGGTCGGCGGTGCAGCTGTCGAGGAGCTGCTTTCAGTTCCGGAATGCCGGGAGGTCGTGATGGTCACCAGAAAGCCCATTGCGGCGCGATCAAGAGTGCGCAACGTCGTTCTTGACACTGGCGCTGCTGACTTTTCCGAGCGCACTGCAGCCCTTGCTCGCGAGGTTTTGAGCCAGGGTCCCGCCAGCGCCGTGAGCTGTGTGGGTGTGGGTTCTGGATCGAGGCGCTGGAGCGAAGAAGAATTGAAACGACTTGAACTCGGCGTCGTCGGTGCCTTTGCGAAGGGCTGCCACGAGGCCGGAATCGCCCAGTTTTGCCTACTTTCAGCGGTAGGAAGCACGGCCCGCAGCCGGATTCGCTATGTCCGCGTAATGGGTATGAAGGAAGACACCGTGCGCAACATCGGTTTTACCCGCCTCGCCATCTTTCGCCCCGGCATTATTGTTGGCAACGCTCATACCCCGGTTTGGGTCGGTTGGTTGGGAAGCCTCGTTCCTGGGCCGTTTGGCAATATTGATCAGCGAACTCTCGGTCGCTCAATCGCCGCAGAGATCGCTTTGCACAGTCGAGAGCCTGGTGAAGTTATCCGGGAAAATGCGGCAATGAAAAAACTCGCTGCGCAGCTCCAATAGCGCGAGTTTGGAAGTTGCAAAAGATTCGCCAAAAATGACACTTACGTTCATCGAGCCTCGGTGAGAGCATTGGCGATAATTCGCCTATTGAAGCCAACCGGCGATTCGCGGACTCTTGCCTGTTCTTTCTAGCCAGAACGAGGTTTCGCGCCGGCAGTTCGAATAGCGGGCTTGATCTGGACGTCTGCGAGAGCGCTCAGATATGCATCGACCAAGCGAACGAGTTCCTGTTCAAAAACAGGAGAACTCAGCGTTCCTTTCCGAGCGCCATCGTGGATTGCCCCTGAAATCGCAGCCGAAAGCACTTGCGCTCTGACTACGCTGTGCGGGCTCGCGCCTGAACCCTCATCTGGCGCAATCAGCTTGGCGTAAAGGCTCCAGTATTCTCTCTCAAAATTCTGGTGTATCGACTGTGAAATCTTACCTCTCGGAACGTCTTCAAGAAGCACGCGATGAAGCGACGGGTGATTGGAATGAGCGGTGATCATCCCTGATACCAGACCTTCGATGCGTTCCGTTCGGGATGCCGGAATGTCTGGAAACCGCAACGCAGAGAGCACGTCGTCAAAATGGCGCCGCAGGATTGCTTCTACCAGCGCCAGTTTATTGGGAAAGTATTGGTACAGTGATCCAATGCTGACGCCTGCTACCTCGGCTACAGCATTGGTGGTGAATCCTTTCCACCCTTGACGGTCAAGAATGCGAGCGGCGGCTTCCAGAATTGCCTCCACGGTTGCGCGAGCCCGCTTTTGTCGCGGTTCTTTTCTCATTCCTGGTGCGCCACAATACGAGTCGCCGAGGTACACTACCTTGCGAATGTGAGACTTATGCTCGCATTTGCTCAGTTTCCTGTCAAAGCACAATGGCGCAAGGGAATCTCTCAAGCTCGTCCAGTCCGCCGAAGGGGGTACTCGGCCTCGTCTGAGCCTCGAGATGCCCGTACCCACCATTGACTGTCCGGTTTCGGCCTTAATTGAACTGTAGCCGCCCGGCCGCGCAGGCAAACTCTTGGCTCATGGGGCTTGGATTCCCCATTCGTGTTCTCCCAATCGGATCAAACGCGGTGCCTTCCTAGCCCTTAGAAGCGACCGAAATGTGAGCAACTGCACAGCGTTTTCTGCGTTGTTCAGGGGAATTCCGGCAGAGTAGGTCAACTCTAAAGGCGAGTAGACAAGTGATATGTGCATAGGTAGCCTCACCACACGATGTGAGGGCAGATGCACAAGCACAATCGTTTTTCGTCTGGTACAAGCAGCAAGTTCATGTGGAACTGGAACTGGCTCGAGTCTCTTGTGCGCGATATGCGCTACAGCGTCCGCACCCTGGCGCGTACTCCAGTCTTCGCCGCGACTGCCGTCGTCGTGATGGGACTCGGTATCGGTGCGAATGTTGCTCTGTTCACGATAGTCCATTCTGTACTGCTCAAGCCGCTGCCGTTCCCAGATCCGGGCCGGTTAGTCAGGCTCTATGGACAGAGTCCGGACAATAAATATCAGTGGAACAACGTCGCAGCGGCTGTCTTCGCCGAGTGGAAGAAGGTCAACACGAGCTTCACCGACATCGCCCTCTGCGGTTATGCCGGCTACAACCTATCTGAAGACGGAAAGCAGTTGCCGGAAAGTGTCCGGGCAGCGACGTTTTCATCGAATATGCTGCCTACGCTTGGTGTTCAACCCGCGCTCGGGCGCAATTTCTCGCCGGATGAGGATAAGCCATCGGCCAATCCAACCGTTCTTCTCAGTTGGGGTCTGTGGAAGCGGCGTTTCGGCGGCAACCCCTCGATCATAAATCACGACATTTTGCTCGATGATAAGCCGTACACAGTGATCGGAGTGATGCCCGCTTGGTTTTCCTATCCCGACGCGGCAATTCAGCTTTGGACGCCGGTCTATTACAAGGAATCGCAGTGTGAGATGCGCAGTCTGGAGTTGGACGATTTCAGAGTGATCGGACGCCTCAAACCAGGGGCTACGCTGACCCAGGCTGTTACCGAACTTTCCCTGATCACGCGCCGGCTCCATGACCAACATCGCGACCTCGTCTTTATGAGCAAAGCCGCGAGCGGGCGGTCTCTGCTGGATTCGATTGTGGGCGACGTGAAGATGTCCCTCTATGCGCTCCTGGCGGCGACCGGATGTGTGCTATTGATCGCAGGCCTGAATGTGGCCAATCTGTTGGTGGCGCGCGCAGCCGACCGCAACAAAGAACGGGCCATCAGGATGGCGCTCGGCGGAAGCAATTTACGCCTGGTGCGTCAACACCTGATGGAATGCCTGCTTTTGTCTGGAGCCGCGGGCGCGGAAGGTTCTTTCCTGGCATATTGGCTATTGAAGTGGATAGTCAGTTCTCGTCCCGACATGGCACGCGTCGAGGCCATACAAATGGATGGCCCTGCGGCACTGTTTGCACTCGGGCTGATCGTGTTCTGCGCCACATTTGCCGGCTTGCTCTCATCGTTTTTCATGCGCGGCGACAACCTGATTTCTTCCCTGCAGGAGACATCGCGCGCAAACAGCACCGGGGATCGCCGCACTCGTCTACGTTCTGCGCTAATCTCAGTCGAAGTAGGAGTGACGGTGGTATTGCTAATTGGCGCGGGATTGATGCTCAAGAGCTTTGTAAAATTGCGGTCGACCAACCTTGGCTGCATCACCCAGAATGCACTCAAAATGGACCTAAACTTGCCACAAGCACGCTATAGCTTTTCAGCTGTGCGTGCGAACTTTTTCGATTCGCTACTCGCACGCGTTCGCACACTGCACGGCGTTCAGGCTGCGGGCCTGATCTTCCCGGCAGTGCCGGGAGACGGATATGGCGGAGACACCGGGTTTGTCGTGGTCGAACATCCTCAGCCGCCTCCTGGCCAACGCACGAATGCTATTCACAGGTGGGTCGATCCCGGCTATTTTCAAGCGATTGGGATTCCATTTCTGAGCGGGCGAACTTTTGCCGACAATCAGCGTCCCGGCCACTCGACTGAGGTCATCATCTCTGAATCGTTTTCCAAGCAGATTTTTCCGGGAGAGAACCCCGTCGGAAAGCACTTGCGCACGGTGAGCACTGGCCAATACGAGATTGTGGGGATTGTCGGCGATACGCAATTCAGCGTCGGAGATGCGGCGCAACCGATGATGTATTTCGCCATCGGCGCGAATCCCGAAATGACTGGAGCTGCGCTTGTCGTTCGCTCAGACCAGGACGTGACCCGGCTCGCTCTGCCCATTCAGCAGGTGATCGCACAACTCGACCGCGATATACCCGTTTCCGGGGTGCTCACGATGGATCAGGTATTACATCGCAATACGATGGAAGCCAGTTTCGATGTTGCCCTGCTCTCGATATTTGCGGCATTTTCGCTGCTGCTTGCCGCTGTCGGATTATTCGGCGTGCTTTCCTATATCGTCGCTCAGCGCGCCGGCGAAATAGCAATTCGTATGGCACTCGGCGCTCAACGAGAGCAGATTCTGTGTACTACTTTGTCTGGCGGCCTGCGGCCCGCATTGCTCGGACTGTTCCCGGGCCTCTTGGGAAGCGCTCTCACGGTGCGACTGATGGGCTCTATGCTCTATCAAACCGCGCCGTTCGACCCAATGGTTTTCATTGCAGTGTCAGGGACGCTACTTGTAGTTGTGGCGATTGCCTGCGCATTCCCCGCGTGGCGCGCCTCGCGCCTCAATCCGACCCAGATCCTGCGAACATAGTGCAGCGATAGTTCAGAGACTATCGCTGCCAAAGTTCTCACATTCAGTCCATTGCGGCCGACGGCCGACGACAGCTATTGCAATGAGGGCTATAGCAGCGGATTGGGAATAGGTCCTCGGAAATCTGCCGTATTTGCGAACAACAGAAATCGTTGGCGCGATTTGAGGCACAGAGAATCTTATCTGGTCCCTTTCCTCGCGAATTTGGGCGAAGAGGTACAACGGTCCTAATCGACCTAGTAAATTATTGATAATATAATACTTAGTGGACGGAGAAGAAGGATTCGAAGTCTCTGAACCCCTATGGTTTTGCCCAATCTTCGCTTGGCGACTGCGATCAGTAGCCCTCTTTCGACGGGCCGATCAGCCGAAGCAACTGCTTCATCACGAGCAAGTCGACGGGAGGTAGTGCGGTGAGTACACCGTTCTCATTGCGGGCTGAATTGAAGGGCGTCGAGGTCGCACCGGGAGTGACTTTGCGCTACTGGGAAGCCGGTGCTGGCCGGGCGCTAGTGATGCTGCCCGGACTGGGTCATGCCGCGTCGTTGTACAAATATCAGCTTGAGGGACTGTGCAACGAGTTCCGGGTGATTGCTCTCGATCCTCGTGGTCATGGCGAGTCGGACAAACCAGAGGGCGGCTACAACTACCACACATTGGCCAAGGACCTCGACGGATTTCTCCGCGCGCTCGACCTCGACGACGTGACGATCCTCGGCCACTCCGGTGGCTGCAAAATCATTTTGACCTACCTCGAGCTTTACGGTGATTCTCGACTACGGGCGATTGTCTTCTCCGATGATTCACCATGTCACCTGCGTGATGGAATCTTCAGTGCGGATGAGGCGTTGGCCGCGATTGGCGCCTTCCAAGGTCCCGATGCCATCGCCTTCTCCAAGGGTTTTAGCGACCAATTCCTCACCGACGACGCGGAAGAGTCGGCGAAGGAGGCCTTCTACCGTGAGGGGCTCAAGCTCCCTCGCCCGTATCTGGCCAAACTCTTTCGCTGGGCCGCCTTCGGTGATTGGTGGGATGCGTTTGCGTTGGTCAAGGTGCCCACCCTAGTCATTGGTGGACGCGTGTCGAAAGTACCAGTGAAAATCGCGCAAGGGATCCACGAGGCCGTTCCGGGCTCTTCCTTCGTTATTTTTGAAGCTGATGAAGGTGGGGGCCACGCGATGTTCTGGGAAGGTCCTCAGAAGTACAACGACTCACTGCGCACGTTCCTGAGGTCCTCCTAAGTCATGAAACGATTTGGTTGTTGCCGATGAACAAACTCGGATTTGGCGGGCCCCGACCAAAGTACTTGGCGCTGGCTCCCGAGCAGGGACTGCGATCGGTACCCTTTTTCGGTGGGCCAATCAGATTCAGGAACGAGCCGATGGACCATTCATATCGGTGAGTGCATCGGCGATTTAGCCTGAACCGAGATCCGGCCCTCCCGGCAGCTGATTGCTACAGCTGAGCCTGTTTGTGAGGACTCATCTCGCGAGGTTCGCGAAAAAAGGCGAGAGTGCGCTATTGCAGTCTTCGCGCTTTCACCACCTGTGTCGTCTCACCTTGGGAAAGTGAAGAGCGCGACGAGCGCCCTCACGCGCTCTTTCTGACGGCGGCGCGGGAATCGCTTGGTTCTTGTTAGCTCAGCGATACCATGGAGGCTCGCCCAAAACAGTTCCGATGTAACCTCTGGCTTCGAGCTCTGCCGCTCAAACAACTCCAGGAGCTGGGAAAACGCGAATCGCAGCTCCGGAGGAGTAGCAGCCTCATCGAATGGTACGCTCAGGCTGAGCGAAAACATCACTTCATACAGTGCTGGTGAAGACGCCGCAAACTCCAGATACGCGTCCGCGACCGATTCGACCGTATTTCCATGCTTAACCCGTTTCCGTGCCTTCTCCAAAGCCAGGCCCAGCTCCTGGAAGCCCTCGATGGCAACCGCGGCGAGAATCCCTTCTCGGCTTCCAAAATGAGCGTACAAGACGGGTTGGCTGTATGAAATCTCGTCGGACAGCCGCCGAACGGTTACGTTGGACCATCCTTCGAGCTCCGCAATCCGACGGGCGGCACTTATAATCTGTGCCCGGCGGGCCTGCTTGTGGCGCAGTTTCCGTTCCGCAATCCGGTTAGCTGCCAGCTTTGTGTCCATCGGTAGAAATTATAGCGCCGCTAGCTTTGTGATGTCGGACGGTGAATCTTTCCCAAACATTGCACATCATATCTAGCGTTGCTAGATTTTCTACCAAAGGAGAACATTATGCACAACGCTATTCCGCTCATCCTGGCAGCTCTCATAGCTGTGGGGATCATTGTCATCGGTTGTTCCTATCTCGTATCTCCTGAACGAGCCTCAGGAACATTTGGTCTTAAGCCGCCTGCATCCGATGCCGACACGCGTGCCTGGCTACGTCTCAAGGGAATTCGAGACGTTGCGTCGGGACTGGTCGTGCTGACCATGATGCTGACGGAGGGTACTCGGTCGGTAGGCATAGTTCTGCTCGTGTTGGCCATCATTCCGTTTGGCGACATGTCCAACATTCTTGGTTCGGGCGGGTCGAAGTCGACGGCGTTCTCCGTTCATGGCGTCACCTGCGCGGTGATGCTTGTCGTCGGCCTCTTATTGATCCATGCCATTTGAGAGAAATACGTCTAAGCGGTCTTGTTGGGCCGTGAGAGGAAATGGAGAAGTGACAATGAACAATTATTGGATGTGGTTGGTATCTCTAGTCGGCATTCTCAGCACAGCAGTGGTATGCGGCACGGACATGTTCTTTTTGACTTGCGCCCGTCCCGCTCTCAGATTAGCTTCACCGTCTGCCGGAACCGAAGTGATGGGTTTTTTCCACATGTTCGGCGACGCGCGGATGCCGATTTGGGGGGTCTCGGCGATCTTGTGCAACATCGCGCTGGCGGTCTTCAGCAGGAGTGAGCTGCGCTGGTTTTATCTCGTATCGCTGTTAGCGTTGATTCTGTTTGTCATCGGCTATGCTCGCTTGTCAAAACCGATCAATCGGATTCAAACCGAAGCCGCAAAGAAGGGAGAAAGCCTCAACAATGGTCGAGAACTACAGGCCTCGTGGGATAGATCGTTAACCATCCGTGTCCCGCTGCTCGTTGTCTCCCTGCTGGCCCAGTGCCTCGTGTTACTGGTCGCTTCGGCGTGAATGTGGCCGTCGCGCTCCCCTTATGAAGACCTAGGAGTCTTTGGGCTCGCTGTAGGCTGCATGACTCGGTTACGCAGTTCTTGGTCCACGCGCTCTTCGCTTTGAATGCGCAGTACTTCGTTAGCGACAAGTACGCGGAACGGCTGATTGGGCAGTTTGCATTGCGACCGCGCGACTTCACGGCTCGCTCGGCACATCTGCTTTCGAAACCCGGCAGCAGTCCCATGAAGTTGCGCAGGTCATCGGAACTGCTGAGCGCACTATGGCTCGAGACTGTTGCGCTCACGGCCGGGACGCACAAACCACGCTTTGATCTGAGCGCAGTCCTCCATGACGCTTTGTGATCGAACAGCCCAACTCCTGGATCGTCGACAAACCAGGAGTTAGACAACTAAGCACGTTCATCGACACGATCCCGACTGCAAATACAGCCTGCCGCGCATAACGCGTAGAGTATTGCACGGATGAGTTTTCACAGCGACCCACTGATGAGGTATATGCCTGCCCGGGCGGAAAGCTGGGCGATCTCAAAGCCCCGTCTTCCGCGGGGGCGCCCAATGATTATTTGCTGCCACCTTTCAATAGCACCGGCCTGTTGACGATTACTGTAATGGGTTCGGGCTTGGACGCGCCAGCGGGCGTAATCATGAGAAATCGCTGCCCGTCAGGCGAAGGCACATAAATGTTCCGCCAGTACGAGGTCGGCACCAGTCGCGCCTGGAAAAGCTCTTTGGGATTTCCGGCCTGGAATGTCGCCGACGTCGTGTTTACATCGACCGCCATGAGTTTTTTGTCGGGGCTAAGATAGAACAACTCCTTCCCATCGTGCCGCCACATCGGCTGCAATCCACCCGACGTCGAAATTTCCCATCTGCCGGTTTGCTGCGGGAAAGTCTGGACATAGATTTCCTCCTCTTTCCCCGTCTCGTTCGAGTTGTAGGCCACATAGCGCCCGTTCGGCGAGAACTGGGCGGAGGCAGCGCCGAAACTGCCTTGAACAAAGGGGAAGGGCTTTCGGTCGCCGAAGAGCGGCAACGCCCAGAGCTGATCCGTAGTCAAGGTGGCCGCCGTGTCGTAAATCGCATAACGGCCATCTGTCGAAATGTCATCGAGAGCCGCAGGTTGCTGCTGCGACTGAAAAACCTGTTGTGTGCTCCCCAGGCCGTTCGCGGCTTTCTGGTAAATGCCGTACAGGCCGTTGCTCGTGGACGAAAAGAAGACCTGGCTTCCATCTACCGACCAGATTGGATTTACGTCATCGGCAGAGTTCAACGTGAGACGCGAGGCGGTACCACGCTTCAAATCAAACACCCAGATATCGCCTTTGTGATTTTCGCCCACTGCCACGGCAAGCCTGAAGCCATCGGGTGAGAGTGAGGGGGTCGAATAGACATCGGGCTGACCGACCGTGCCAAGTTTCTGTCCCGCGCGGTTGAACCAGACCATCTCGTTGGACGTAGTATTCGGTGCAGTTCGGTAAACCAGCACTCCTGCTGGCGAAACGGAGAAGTATCCGAGTCCAGGACCTTCGAACAGAGAGACATCCTGAGCAATTGGTGTTGCCGGACCGGTGAACCGCAACGCTTCGGCGTCGAATGGCCGGGCCATCAGCGTGCTCTGATCCAGATAAAAGATGTAGCCCGGCGGAGCATAGATGGCGTTCGAAGTCGCTGGCCCCAGATCTACGACCGTCTTCGAATCCAGAGAGCCAACCGCGATCTGCGTTGGTCCAGATATTGTGAACACCCGCACAAGGAAGTGGCGGCCATCGGGGAGGAACTGGGGCAGGACAAATGCGCTCTCCTTGCGTGCCGCGTCTGGTGCCACCACCAGCGTGGGCGTTCCACCAGAGTCGGGAACTCGATAGACACCGCCAGGATTTGAGAAGAGAATCACGCCGTCGTGGTTCCATGTGCTCGGGGCGACGCGCTCTGGATTCGGCAGGGAGAGATTGCGCATGTCACAAAGCGTTACTGGTGGACCACCAGAGAGGGCAATCTTCTCCAATTTGCCGCCTGCTCCAAACGCGATCTGCCGGCTGTCCGGCGACCAGAACGGCAGGAAGGCGCCTTCCGTTCCCGGAAGCGGTTGGGCCGTGAGGCTGTCGAACGGACGCACCCAAATCATCGTAGGCTTGTCCCCGCCAGCCTGGGCGAGAAATGCCAGATACCGTCCGTCGGGCGATACACTCACTCCGTTGTCGGTCCCGAACTCCGTGTTTTCGGGGGGAAGGATCGAAAAACGAAATACGTTTTGCTCCGGCGCGGGCCGAAGCAGCAGCCAAGCGGCGATACTCGCAAAGACGATTGCAACGGCGCCAAGCACCCAGGACACCGTACGACGCAGCAGCGTAGTGCGTTTGACCTCCGCAATCTGCGCAGTGGGGACCGTCGTTTCAACATCTGCGCCCGACATCGTTTCTTCGATCGCAAGCCGCGCGTCGCCAATATCGTGGAGCCGTTGCTTCGGATCCTTGACAAGGCAGCGACGAATCAGCCTCCTGATCGACGGTGGTGTTGTCTCAGGCAGGGCTGCCCAGTCCGGGTCGCCGCGAATCACCGCCGCTAGCACATCCGAAATCGTCTCGCCCTCAAAGGCCATCCGGCCCGCCAGCATTTCGTAGAGCACGCAGCCGAAAGCCCAGATATCGGTCCGCCGGTCAACTTGCTTTCCCTTGGCTTGTTCCGGCGCCATGTACGCCGCAGTGCCGAGGATGATCCCAGCCTGCGTCGCCATAGCACTCAATGTGGGTGAATTCGCCGGATTGACCGTCGCCATCGAGTCCTGATCAGTGAGCACCTTGGCTAGGCCAAAGTCCAGCACCTTGACCGTGCCCTCCGGAGTGATCTTGACGTTGATCGGCTTCAGGTCGCGATGGACCACGCCGCGCTCGTGCGCGTACTCCAACGCCTCGGCAATCTGTCGTCCGATGGACAGAACCTCCTCGGCGGACAATGGCTTCCCGGATGCGCCGGTAGGCCCATGAATCCGTTCTGCGAGCGTCGGACCTTCGACCAGTTCCATCACCAGTGCCCGCAGGCCATCAGATTCCTCCAGGCCGTAGATGGCTGCAATGTTGGGATGATTTAACGAGGCGAGCGTGCGGGCTTCGCGCTCGAGGCGCGCCAGCGCCTGACTGTCATGCGCCACAGCCGAGGGCAGCAGTTTCAGAGCAACGTCGCGTCCTAGCTTCGCGTCACGGGCACGGTATACCTCTCCCATGCCGCCCTCACCGAGCTTAGCGGTGACCTGATACTGGCCGATTTGTCGCCGAGCGGCGGGTACGGTGAGGTCCGCGCTGGGGTCTTTGTCCTTGGTCCTAATTTCCACTGCGACTTCTCCGGGTGAAATGGATCATGAGATCGGGGCATGGTTCGATAGCTAACCCCTGAACTCCTTTAGGAGCGGCCCCACTCGCTAGCTAACGCGCAGAATCGCGTCGGTAATCCTTACCCATGCCGACGGCGCCTTAAGGAATAGTTGCATGGCATTGTGCTGTGTGGCGATCAACGGAGGGAGCCCGAACAAATAGACCTTGTGCACACGCCTGGTGATGAGCAGGTCGTGCACGACGCCAAGAAGCAGGAGAAGATCGACGGGATAGGTTTCCCGCCCTAACCCTACAAGCCGAGAGAAGGCGGCGCCGGTGAGTATGCAACTCGCAATCAGGATCGATCGCCGATGAAATTCCGGCCTTTTCCGCCAAATGATTGCAATTGCAAAGAAGATGGTAAAGGCCGCCATCGACTCCATTTGAGCCCCAAGAAACGGCGAGGCCGCTCTCAAATGTAGGCGGAGGATTTCGAACCGGTCCATCGTGATAGCAGTCCACATTCCAACCACAGGGATAGAAACGCCAATTGCCACGCCAAACCAGCCAAGTGTGCGATGCACCGCCACCTTGCGCACGCCCACAAGAGCCGACTGCGCAATGAAGAAAATCACCCAGCCGAAGAAGACTACGCCATGTAGGTAAAGTACCCAGGGACGAACCGGCACAGCATGAATGAGGCGGTGATCAATCGTGCGACTGAAACCAGCTACCACAACGCCTGCCACGACAAGCGACATAAAGAAGTAGAAGTAGCGGTCGACCAGACCATTGCGGCCGAGGATGCCGGGAACTGGACGCACAACTCTTTGCTGACTCAACGAAGCCACTAGAGAACCCCTAAATGCTGATTTGGGAATGTCGAGGAACTCTAGCACGGCACGATTCTGCCGTTCAACGAAATTCATGCACCGCAGTTCGGCGTCCACCGCCGCAGCTGTTGAATTGGCACAAAGTGCATAGAAGTGCCATGAGGAAGCAAATTGTATGGTCTTAGCGTGAAATTGACATCGAGTTCAGAGCGTCTTCAATAGTTGCTATCCGTGAGCTGACTTGAATATCATTGCGACGCTCGGAGGTCCGTCAGCTGGGCCGCTAAGGTTAGGTAAAAAAGTCGCGACAATGCCGGAAACACGATTGTTATACTGTGCCGAAGTTTCCACGCACCTCTTTCTGGGCCATGTCAACCATTCGCTTCGGGGAATTTGAACTCAACGAACAGACGCTTGAGCTCCGTAAGAACGGCATGCAGATCCGAATTCAGCAGCAGCCGGCACGGGTTCTCGCGTTTCTTATGAATCATCGCGGTTCCCTTGTTACACGCGAACAGATTCGGCTTGCCATTTGGGGCAAGGATACCTTTGTTAATTTCGAGCAGGGGCTGAACTTCTGTATCCGTCAGATACGACTCGCTCTCAATGATCAAGCCGAACACCCATTTCACATTGAGACCCTTCCACGCCTCGGCTACCGCTTCATCGCACAAATTGAAAAAAGTGGAGACCGCGAGAAAGCTCCGGTTGAAAAGCGCATTCGCATTGCCATAGTTCCAATCGAGGATCTCTCGGGACTGTCTGAAAGGTATTTCGCCGCTGGATTGACCGAAGACATGATCTCCGCACTTTGTCGCATTGATCCCAGCCGCCTTCGTGTGACTGCCGTCCCCAGACTCGAAACCGCTAATGAGTCTGCGGGAGAAATAGATCGTCTGCAACGAGAGTTGAATCTGGATTTTCTCCTACGTGGATCTGTGCGGCGCTCGGGCGATAAACTACGCATCAGCGCACAGTTGCACGATCTCAGCGATAAGAGTGTCCTCTGGTCGGATTCTTACGATCGCGATGTGGGTGACCTGCTGGCCGTGCAAGAAGAAGTCGCTTACCGAGTGAGTCGATCGCTGGCATTGGAACTCCTACCCGGTGCCACCGTTGGTTCGCGTAGATATTCCCGATCTTCGACCGCTTATGACCAGTATCTGAAAGGCCGCTTCTTCTGGCACAAGATGACAAGCGATGCAATTCGTCGCAGCATGACCTGTTTTAATGAGGCATTAGCGCTTGACCCCGGCTTCGCGCCCGCATATGCAGGACTGGCAGACTGCTACGCCCAGATGGGTTCGATCCGAGTGGGTCAAATAAAGCCCCTCGAAGCACTTGCAAAGGCGCGTTCTCATCTTCAACGGGCGTTGGAGCAGGATGAAACGCTTGCCGAAGCACACAGTACTCTTGGCCTGGTCAAGAGCTGGTACGACCTCGACTGGAATGGAGCTGAACGGGAATTTCAGTTGGCGCTTGGATTGGATTCCAGCCAGATTACCGCTCTGCTCTGGCAGTCTACCCATCTGCTGGCTATGGGGCGACCTCAAGAGGCAGTGGCATCAGTTCAACGCGCGTGCGAAATCGAACCGCTATCCTGCAGTGTCAACCTCTATCTTGGGGTAGCCCAAACACACGCCGGACACTACGACCTTGCTCTTCGGCAGATAAGGCAAACCATCGAATTGGACCCTGGCTATTATAGGTCCTACATGTTTCTAGGCAGGAACTTGAGCTGGCTACACCGATATGACGACGCCATTGGCGCCTTTCAAAAGGCCCTTGAGCTTGCGCCAGACAGCTTTGAGTCTCTTGCCTACTTAGGTGTGGCCTTGGCAGGAAAGGGCGATCGTCAAGGCGCACTGAACATTGCGAATGAAGTGAGATCCGCTCAGGACAGATCAGAGCCTGCGATTCTCTTAGCATCGATCTATGCCAAGCTCGGCCTTGAAAACGAGATGTATGAGTGGCTGGAGCGGGCAGTTGAGGTAAAGTCAACGCCTGTTTATATTCCCGCAATCCACTCAGATTACAACGCTGAATACTATCAGTACCGTACGGACCCTCGATTTCAAAGCTTCTTGGCATCGATCGGTCTGTCGGACAGGGCGCGTACTTAGCCTGCGGGCGGTATGTTCTGGTTGAAGCGGAAAAAGTTGTAAGGATCATATTTCTTCTTGAGCTTCATGAGCGGCACATAATTGGCGCCATAGGACGCTCTCACAGCTGAGGAGCCTTCGTCTCCAAGATAGTTTACATACGCATCAGAAGTGCCGAAGGCGCTCAGCGCCGACGCCAGGCCTTGTGCCCACTCGATGCTTTTCTCAGCCATGGCCACATCGCTCCATCCAGCCATGATATTGATGCTGTAATGAACACGGCGAAGGCCAAAGGCCGTTTGCTCGGTCGGCACTCGACTAGCGGCGCCGTGCATGTGCTCAATCACAACCTGTGACTCTTCTGTCGGCATCTGAGCTGCATAATCGATGATCGTCCGGATTGTCTCGTCAGTTAGCTCGCAGAGAAACGGACACTTGAAGTAATAGTGCCGACCCGCCGGAGCCGTAAAATCGAGCATCGTTTGAATCTCTGTGTACTTCTTCTCTCCCACCATGTCGGCGACAGGCGGAGTCGAAAGAAAGAAGCTCTTGCACGCAGCAGCGCCATCCGCTTTCGGCCCGCTGTGGCATAAAGCAATTGCTGCCATCGGATGACCGTCTCCCACGAGTAGCGCAGCATACGCGGTCAATTCATCCGGCGCCTTGAGGGTTAAGTCTCGATACTGGCGAAGCAGATCGAAGGCCAGCGGCCGCGGATACAACATCACACCACCATGTACGGCGGCAAGCTCATGCAACCGGAATTCCAGCGCAGTCACTATTCCAAAGTTGCCGCCACCGCCGCGTATAGCCCAGAACAAATCCTCGTTTTGTGATTCACTGACCGACAAAAGATCGCCTTCCGCGTTTATAAGGTCCGCCGAGATTACGTTATCGCAGCTCAGTCCGTGCTTTCCCATCAGCCACCCGATACCGCCGCCGAGGGTGAGCCCACAGACCCCGGTCGACGAGATCACGCCACCGGTAGTGGCAAGTGCGTATCTCCCGGCCATGCGATCAAGTTCACCCCAGGTCGCACCGCCTTGCACCAATGCCGTTTGCCGCCCGGGATTGATCTGGACGTCCCTCATCAGAGAAAGATCGATCATCATTGCCCCGTCGGCTACAGCCTTTCCGGCAACGCTGTGGCCGCCGCCCCGGACTGACGCTGCAATTCCATGTTCGCGGGCAAGGCGGACAGAGTGAATTACGTCGGCGCTGCACGTCGGGCGGACAATTACAGATGGTCTACGATCTATCATTCCGTTCCACACGCGGCGTGCCGAATCATACTCCTGATCACCCTGCACAAGGATGGAGCAGCTTAGACCTTGCCGCAGTCCAACCAATTGACCCTCGGAAACTTCTCGCTTGTCAGCCATAGAAGAAGCGTACCAGTTTTCATTCTCCACTAAACCGAGGCTTCCATGAGCTGAGTGAGTCGCGAACTCATCGTTAACTCATAACCGCCTTATTGAATCCAGGTGAGCAGTGCTGCAGACTCAGTCCATCACATGGCGAAATTCAGTCAAGACGCCAAATCCCAAAAAAGGACTGCTCATGCCTGGCAAAAGGTTTCTCGCAATTTCTGCATCGATGTTTATGTTTGCACTCTCGTTGAACGCCTTGGCGCAGTGTGCGTTACCGAAGAAGGCAGTGAAACCGGTGATTTGGAGTGGTTCGCATCTCGCCGGCCCACGCCTGGTGAAGACACCACTTCCAAAATCGGATGACGATGATGGCGATCCATCTATTGCAGGGATGTGGCACGTGATATTTGTGGCGCAGACTCTCAACGGAGCTCCGGTCAACATGGTGCTCGACAATGCCATAGCGGTCTGGCACAACGATGGTACCGAGATTATGAACTCTTCCCGGCCGGCCCAGGACGGAAACATCTGCCTCGGGGTCTGGATCCAAACCGGGAAACTTGTGTACCGCCTGAATCACATTCCCTGGGCTGGAAACGACCCGGCTAACGCGCCCAGCGGCATCGGAAATCCTCAGGCGGGGGCTCAACTGATGGAGCATGTCACTCTCAGCCCGGACGGAACCAGTTATTCCGGAACATTCACGCTCACGGCATATGACGCAAACAAGCAACCTGTTGCGTCATTCACGGGCGTCCTTGCGGCAACACGCATTACGACGAGTACTTCCATCACAGAGCTGTTCTGACAATCTGCAGAAGTGGTTGAAAGCCAACCTCTCTAGGATGCGCGCCGATGTCGCATGAAGCATTGGGAAGGCATCGTGAGAGACTTGGTCTTTTTCGCTTTGTTGCCTGTCAACACCCGGCCCATCGCCGACACAAAAAGGGAGACCAACGTGAAGAAACTCGGTTCAGGCACTTGCATCCTCTTTTGGTTGATTTCGCTCGCTCTGAGCCCCCGTGCTGTGGCTCAGGTGATTCAGGTCTCGAACGTCGAGGAGCTTTATAGCGCTGTTAACGATTCAGCAAACGCCGGTGCGGCCATCGTACTTTCATCCGGAATCTACATGCTCTCAGCACTCGATCCGAACGGTGTACCGCGTCCGAAGGGGGGACGGATCGAGTTGCAGCCGGATATGTCATTAACTGGCGTTGTGGGCGACAGAAGCTTGGTTGTCATCAATGCGTTCAACCTTCCTGCGAGCTCGTTTCCCGCTGGAGCCACAGGGCCCAACGCAGCCGTAAGGATGGGTCTCGGTCATAACGCACTCGAGTGGCTCACGGTTCGGGACGCTGGGAATGGGCAGGCGAACATCGATACAGGGCTTCAACCGGTAGATCCTGGGACAACGTTTATCCGGGTTGCACATGTCGCCTCGACCGGATCGACTCGCGGCATGAACATTCTGAACTTCGGACCTAAGACCTCGGGCCAGACGATCGAGGCCGACATCATTGACTCCTACTTCTTTGAGAACACCCTCGGCGTCAGTGAAGGCATCCGCATGGGGAACTTTCAGGGAGCCACGGGCAGCACGGTCAATGTCCGGATGTCGGGCAATCTTTCATGGGGTCAGGAGACGGGCCGCCTCATCGTCAACAACACGGCTAGCAACTCCGCGGTAAATGTCGTTTCGTCTGGTAATCGCTTTTATGGCAACGGAGCCGGAACCATCATCGCCGGGGGATTGACTCAAGGAGTTGGGAGGGCCGACGGCAACACCATCAACTTCGAGGCGCACGGCGACGAATTCCTCGACAACACTCGCGAGACGGACTTCGATCAAGGCGGCCTGGTTGCGCTGGGGACGGACAATGCTTCGCTCACCGGCGGAGGGGGAAACAACAATTCAGTCAATGTTCAGCTCTGGGGGTGTCGGATGCTGAATAACAAGCTTTCGGATCTGGCCGCAATCGGCGCTCGATCCCTGCCGTCTGGGGACCCATCGCTCAATCAAAACGATCACGTCACAATCGGGATCCGAGGCTATGGCAATGGAAATAGCAGATGGCCGCCGGTGGTGTCTTACATTGACAGCATGCCTGCCACTCCCGACTACGGGAATTCGGTTACGATCATTCAATAAATCGTACCCGCAGCATCGGTTCTCCCGATCTGGAAAAGTTTTCCCCAGGGATTCACTCGTGAAGAGCGTGTGACAAGGATCAAGCGTCTGGCCGGGCTCACTCTGATCGCCTGTTATCTGCCCGCACGCAAAGCCATGAAGCTCGATCCTGTTCAGGTACTTCAGGAGTGAGTTCGCGCAGGGCAAAGCGTTGGTTGAGGTGAGGCAGGCCAAGGACACCGAGAAGCAGCTACTCCAATACGTTTTTGTCCTTTCGCCCCTATAGAAAATTGAACCTGCCCTTGATGGGTGGTGTGATTCCCAACGGGCAGAAGAGTGAATCCCAGGACCATCTTACGTGTCTTGGGATTCGCAAGCGATCGAGCGCACAGTGCGAAACCTTATCAGCAGCCCGTATAGGAGAAGAAGTCGCCGAGCGGATTTGGGAGCGTCGGCTTAAACGGGTGAAACTTGTAGGTCTTTGACGTGTCGAAGCCAGCGGAACCGGCGGCTTCCTCATCGACGAAGGGAGTGAGTGCGTCGACCGCCTGACTGATATCTGTCCAGCAAAGGGTCCGTTCGTAGCCGTTGTTGTTCGGTGGGGCGACGCTCTCCTTGACTCCCTGGGCGCCCGTGATGAACATGATCGGACCACCGTCCGTTGCGGCCACATCGGGGCCGATGACACGAGCCAGCGTACGATGGTCGCTTTCGATTCCCATGATGCGCGCGGCGGTCAGGCGCAGAGCCGTCGAGCTGAAGTTGCGCACCCCGACGAGGTAGGCTGCGATGAATGCGTCCTCCAGCGTCACCAGCGTGTTCAGCGTGGTCTGCGTGTCGTGAAACATCTGCTTCGGATAGAAGAACTCGTTGAAGGGCGTGTTTTCGTTGGTCACCGACTGCTCAAGCGCGTAGTGTGACATCTCTTCCTGGAGAGCTGCCTCGATGTAACCCTGGTCGTCGTCGGGAATTCGCTTGAAGAACGGCGACAGATGAATGATATGCGAGTAGGTGGTGACAGCCAACGCCTCGGCGATCTCCGCGGCGATGAGGATGGACTTGTCGCCTGACGTCAGGTTGTTCGATTGGGGCGTATCGTTGCGCAAGTCTTGGTGGAGCATGAGAGCTGACGCCGTGGGTGCCAAGACCGCACCGGCAACCGCCGTTGTTCCCAGCACAGTTGCATGCTTGAAGAATGATCGTCTTGACAATCCGGACTGGCCTTGGTCCTCCAATCCGAGCAGTTCACGAAATTCCAGTGTACTCATCGCTATCCTCCGGGATGGTCAGGACTCCTGAAGGGCCGATTGCGGGATAATCGCCGCGCAATGGGCTTATCCTTCCTCTGTCCTGCCTGCTTTCAGAACGGCTGAGCCCGCTTATTGGATTTGCTTATTAAGAAGTTTTTTGAGGCTGACGATTCAGGAGCCGTCGCCATTCATCTATCTCGCGCTGATAGGGATCTGGAAGAGAGCCTTGGATGAAAGTCTTTTGACGTTTAGAATGTCGCTGACCTCGCATTGCGGCCATGCCTGTCCAGCCCAACAATCCGATGCCGCCTGACCCACGTAATCAGGATGAGGAAGCGCCTTCATCCGGAAGGTACGGAAGTGAAGTGGGCAGCGACAAATCCCTTATGGAGCGGGTACGGGTCCGCGAGCAACAGGCGATGGCGGAGATCTTCGACCGCTATGCAGGGCTTGTGTATTCGGTGGCCCTGCGCGTGCTTAAGGACAGCAGCCACGCGGAAGATGTAACGCAAGAAATCTTCTTCCAACTTTGGCGAAACCCCGACAGCTTTTCATCTTCCCGGGGAGCACTTGCAACATGGCTGCTGGTCGTGGCGCGAAACCGGGCGATCGATCATTTAAGACAACGCAGGCCAGGAGTGCCGGTGGATGAAGTGGTGGCCGAATCCGCGACTAACATGCAGAGCGAGGCGGAGCGCAGCATCATGATGGAACGGGTTCGAGGTATCATCGACGACTTGCCTCAGGAGCAGCAGCGATCCTTGCAAATGGCGTTTTTCGACGGACTGTCGCACTCGGAAATAGCGGAAAAGACAGGACAGCCACTGGGAACAGTGAAGACGCGAATCCGGTCGGCCCTGACCAGTTTACGAAAGAGGCTTGAACAATGACGGACGCGCAGCACATCGCGCAAGACGATCTCGCGCTCTACGCGCTGCAGACTCTCTCTCGAGACGAGTCCGCGGCGATGCGCGAGCACCTGTCAGAATGCGCCGTGTGCCGGGCTGAACTGGCTAGGCTTAGAGGCGATCTGGCTATGGTCGCCCTCAGCGTGGATCAACACCCGCTGCCTTCTGGCGCACGGGAGCGGTTTGCGCAGCGGATTGGATTGAGTCCGCGAGCGACGAAACTCGCCGAGCCAGTGCCGATATATCGTGAATCCAGATTTGGCCGCGTAGCAGGATGGGTAGGCTGGGTCGCTGCTGCCGCCTGTCTGATTGTGGCAGCTGGCTTAGGATTTGAGGTTCGTTCTCTGCGAGCACGCTTGCTTGACAAGAACAGCAGAATTGCTTCGTTGGAGGCGAGTGAATCGCGTGCGAAGCAGGTGGATGAACTGCTCACGGCCCCAACCGCGCAGAGGGTTTTCCTTACCGCTCCCAAGACGCCACCCACGCCGTCCGGACGAGTTGTTTACCTAGCCCCGCGCGGCGCACTAATGTTGCAGGCGAACAATTTGGCCCCGGCGCCTGCTGGGAAGGCTTACGAACTGTGGGTCATTCCTGCGGATGGCTCCGCCCCCATTCCAGCTGGCCTGTTTCGGCCGGATGCTGAAGGAAACGGATCGCTCGTATTGCCGCCAATACCACCGGGTATCAAAGCGAAGGCATTTGGAGTGACTCTGGAAGACTCGGCTGGATCCAAAACCCCCACGGCGCCCATTCTGATGGCAGGATCTGTTCCGCAAAATGGGGGGTGAGCGGTCACGCCTTCAGTGCCTGGAATGATCGGTAACGGCTACAGAGATCAAGCACTCAACAATGGCAGCCTCAAGATGACATTTTTATGGTTCTGGCTGCGGAGGGGTTTCAGGCGGTGCAGGCTGCGCTTGTGGCTGGCAAGGGACTCTGTTGTTGTCGTAAGGCTGCGGGGTGGCATAATTCGAGGCCGCCTGCCGATCGCAGTTGTCTGAGTCATTGAAGATGCTCGACCCCAGGTACGGATATCCATAAGAGTACGGGTATCCCCAGCCCCAGAATGGCCAGAAGCTGTTCGCAAAGAAGATGCGATTGTGAGACACAAAGACTATACGAGTGTGGTGATTGTGAAAGCCGTCGCGATGAACAAAATGATTGACCCCGTTCGGCGAGCGGTAAGGGGCACGGTACATCGCGGAACTCGATGGCATTCGCGGCCCGGTTGTGACGGGGCGCATTGCGCCAACTGAACTCAACGGCATGCGGGGCCCTGTTGCAACTGGCCACATTCGGCCAACTGGATACGACCGCGACTGCGGGGCAAATCCTGCGGGTGGCATCGAGCGGGGCGCGAGGGGCCGGAATCCAGGACGGGGCGCAAAGAAACCGTTTCTGAAGGCTGGAGAACTACGGAATCCGCCAGCTGGCGCTGAGAAGCCTGGGCGCATCCCGGAAAAACCTGAATGTGGTGCAGAGAAGCCGCCCCGTGCACCGGAGAAGCCGCCGCCGTGGACACCACCAGCACGCTGCGCAAACGTTCCGCAGGAGAAAACTATCAGGAATGTGGCGGCACAAGCGTTCTGGAAGGAGTTGGATCTCAGCGGATTCATGGCGCACTGCCCTCAATTGAGACATTGGTTTTTGGACGCCTCTTTCCGCGAATCCCAAAACAGACTCGGTCTTCAGGGCTCTGCATGCAGGTAGCGTCCGGTCACGAGAACAGCGGAGCGGGCCGCCGTACGTGTCTCAGAGCGTCAGGCGACCCAGTCGATCCTGAACTACTGGACGTTGGCTAGTGATCCAGTGGGTTCTGCACGCAACGACCAACATAGCACCGTGGCCCTCGACCGGTGTCACCAAAATGTCAAGATTTTGCAGTTGCGCTGAAAGAAGTCGGTGGTCCCCGGCGTCAGTTCCTCCAGCCTCCAAGTAGTTTGCTAGACGTTGGCGCGGCTAACTCGTACTCGACGATACCCCTTGGTTTCTCATCTGCGATAAGGGGAGGGAGCATTTCAACCCCGATCCACCCGCGCTCGCCTCCGTATGCGGCGGCGAGTTTGTGAACAAACAGGATCGCGCGCGCAGTGTTCTCCGGCTTTGCCCCTCCTTCGTTGATAGACAGCCCAAAAATCACTCTGCCATCCGTTGTGAATCCGAGGGTGGCACCCGATAGCGATTTATCCAGCGTCTTTAAGTAGACATAGAAGGCTCTGGGTGGTTCGTCCAACCCGCGCTGGACGATATGGTTCAAGTTCCTTGCCGGTTCCCATTCCCAGAAGTTTGATCCAACAGGTTCTTCTCTTGCCCCAACAGGGAGCATCATCAATTCCTCGTCTCCTCGATCATGACTGGCAGCACGGTCTACGTAATCCTGCAGAAAGCGCTCGATGGTAGCGCGGTCCCGAGCATAAGAGACAACCAAAATATCGATGTCAGGCGACATTTTCCGATCACATAGCCACAGCGGGCAACACGATCTTACAGTTAGCGGTTCGCGTGATCAGCATCCTGAGCAACTGGCCGCTCTGATCGTTGTCATTGTACCTTGACTTTCTGTGCGAGTAATGTGTCTGCGCCGAGAAACCCTGCACCCGCCGTTGCCACACCCGCTCTCAGGCCGTTCTTCAAAAATGAGCGGCGGTTGACTTCGCCTTTCATACTGGTCCAGATCAAAAACATAACTACCTCTTCGCTTAGCAAATTTGCGCCAGGTGCACGAGGAATATGTCAGGTCGTTGTAATCAGATGGTCATTTGTTTTTCCCCTGCTCTGTTTGAGGAGAGTTACAAGAGAAACAAGTGTTACCGAAAAGTCTTGTAAATGCGAAGCCATAGATTTGACTTTTGCTTAGCTCACTCCGCATTTCGGCAATGGCGAAACTCAGGAGAATAGCCCTTTAAGAATCGCTAGAATGACGTACGGGAATCTCTGCAAAACAATCGACAACAGACTTGGAACTTCGTCAATTGCTCACTCGCCAAGGTGAAGTGCTAGACCAATCCTTGAGCTTCCCGATCGCCCAAGCAGTCGATCTATCGGTGTGGCAGGAAGTACAAGGATTTGGAATACCGGACTGCTCTGTTTCAACCGGAGTGATGAAGCGAAACGTGTGAGCGGCTACGTAGTTGTCCTTTATGGTTTGTTCAATTTGCGGCATGTGGCAGGCAATGCATTGACTTCCAGTACTGCCTGCTGCGTGGTGGGTGTGCTCACTCACGGTTCCCTTGAGTCCGGCGGGGTTCTGTTTTGTATGGCAGCCGAGGCAAAGAGCGTTTCCCTTCGCGATGAGGTTTGACTCATTCTGGTTGCTGTGCACCTCGTGACAATCGAAGCAGCGAAGATGGCGTTGGTACATGGTGCTTTGCACAAAATCGTTCCCCTGCATCCGATTCTTGCGGGCGGTCCGATCAGCGTAGTGATAGAAATCTGTTATTCCCGGCTTTTGCTCCTCCAGTTTCCAGTAATCCGCGAGTCGCTGACCCGGAAGGAAGCCCACTGGCCAGTCGTAATATCTCCCGTTGATCGGATTGGAGAGGGGCCGTCCTTGAGTATGGCATTGCATGCAGACATCATTGCCGCGAACAAAGTCCAGGGTCTCGGGATTCACGATGTTGGTTCGCGTCGGATGTGCAACGTGCTCACTGCCCGGTCCATGGCATTTCTCGCAACCAACATTCCATTCCGTTACCTGCTTGGTGTCCACGTCGTAGTTGACCGAATGACAGCCGTCACATGTGGGACCTGTTGGACGGTCAAGATTGTTCGGGCCGTAGTACGGAACCCACCAGTCGGTTCCGGCCTCCACGTGATAGGGCAACCACCGTTTCTTTGCGACGTCCCACTGAGCTGGCAGAGGGTAATAGTCGTCTCCGCGCTTGGTGAAGTATCGCTGCTTGTAGCGGCTCCCGTACACGAACGCAACCTCATCGAGCCCAAAAGTGCGAATGGAGTCTGTGTGGACGAAGTCGCCTAGCACGGCATCTGGATGAGCTTTTGGATCACGAAGGATGTTCGCCATGCGGGTCTGTTTCCAGCCTATGTAGGCTTGCGTATGACACCCTTTACAACTATCAGAGCCGACAAAGTGCGGTTCATGCCAAGAGGTACCCGTGCCCTGACCGAGAGCGGCTGAGGGAAGGACCACACCGACAAAGAGAGCAAGGCTCCAGATTCGAAACGCAGTTGCGCACATCACAGGGCGATCTTACGGCAGATTGCCTTAAGGTACGTATAAGGTCAAGTTTTCAACCCCCGGATAAAACCCATACCCCATGTGCCCAAATTGTACTGTCGCGATCCTCGCCGTCCAAAAGATTTGGTTGGCGGAGAACCGCTTTGGAAAACGGTGGAGACTAACGACTCTAAAATTCGCGATTGGTTAGCGTGACGACGCATCGTGAGCGAATCACCGGCAAACTAGAAATTACCGAGCCTCGGACTCTAGTTTTCGGCTAGCAGACAATTCGTCCACGACTATGATTGATGGACTTGGCGCGAGCTGGGACCACGAAACCGAAGCGACGCCGCGCCCGATTTAGGCGCGGCGTCCGCTGAGCTTGCACTCAGATGGTTTGTTTCACGAGAACGCCGCTGATCGGTGTTCCCAGGCTTCCCGTCCATGGAAACTCGGCTACGAGCATGTCGACTCTGAGCATGAAGAAATCGGCAGAGAACAGCACGACTCCGTTTGTGTCGGTGAGTGTGAGATGAGCCTGCGCGTTCCCAATCGGATGAACCACGTTCGGCGGAGTCAACGTCCAGGTTCCCGAATCGGTCGTGAACATGCCAGCGTTGGGAACAATTGTTGCGGTGAAGGTCCCATCGGGATTGAACGTGGGCGTGAACCCGAGCTGGGTAAAGCCCATGAACCACGGGCCGCGAAGCAGGTTGAAGATAGCCTGCGTATTGGTGCCGCCGATCGTCGAACCGCCTTGAATAGTGGCCAATGCGGCCGAGCTGATGGTCCAGAGTCGTCCCGCACCAATCGCAGTTGCGTTACTGGAATCGTCTCCAATCCAAAGGGTGCCGCCCGCATCGAGCGTCAGCAGATTCGTTTTACTCGGCAAGAACGAAAAATCGGATGCGTTTGCGCCATTCTTGTCGATTCCCCCCTGCGACACAAATGTAAAGAATCCGTTTGAGGGAGTGTAGCGCCAGATCTGGCTGCTGCCCGGGGTCTGCTGAGCGAGGGCAACGGCGAAATAGACCGTATCCACGCCATTACTGGTTATTCCACTGTGGACGGCGCCGGCGAAGCCATCGGATATCGTGATGGCGTTGCAGCCTCCGGTGCACGAGGAACTTGTCGCGTTGGGAATCACCGAAAGTGCGTCGACGGAGGCAATGTACAGATCATTGCCGACAAACGCGAAGGCGCGTGCAGGATGTCCTTGCGGAGTGTTGCCGACGCTCTGAACCACCTGCGTCGTCCCGGATTCCGGATTCACGATTCTCTTGACGTTGCCGCTCTTCAGAAAGCCGACGTACAAGTTTCCATCTGGACCAATCGCCGCCGCAGTGGGCTGATTTCCGTCAAGACCCGCGGTTGTTGCGATGTAGCTTGATAGACCCTGGAACAGACCCGTATTCGGATCGAGAGGTAAGCGCAGTACTCCTCGTGCGGTTGAGGGCGTGTTCTTGGTATCGACGACCGCTTGCGTTACGTACGCGAATCCATCATTGTTGAGCGCAGACTGGCCGCATGTCGCCGGTACCGTAGTGGGAGAAATAGGCAACTTGATATTGCCCTGGGTCCCGATTGCCAGGAAGGAATCTGTAACTCCGCTTTCCGTCTCGATCACGGGTGCAAAGCCCTCGGACGCGTCGCAGACCCACGTCTGTAGACCAACGATAACGCCGCCGGCCGGAGCCGTCGGTGGGACTCCGCCCGCAACGGGAGTTGTGAGGACCGCGGCAGAACTCCTCAAGTCCGCCGTGAGCCCCGGGTTCTGCGCCTTTGCGTTGCTGCAGACGAACGTACTCAACAGTGCAAGCGCCATTAGCTTGCCTGTAAGGCATCGCTGGATTGTCATAGTTTCCCTTTCGGAATTCACTCCGCTTTCGACGGAGACCGGAATCGACAGCATCGCTCGAGCGCAACGCAACGGTAGCAACCGAATGGAGGTAAGTTGTCACCCGGAAGTCAGTTTTTTGTCAGCGACAATGAGATTACATTCGCTTGACACGTATCTTCGCGCGCAACATGAGACACCTATCCGCGTATGCGTGGTCTATCGTTGGGTGAGGAACTTGAGGAAGAATCACACCATGCAAGAGTGAAGAAGCCGGGCAACAGGCCATGCTTGCACCAGAGTGGCACGTGGGGACTCGAGGGTGCTGCCGGTCATCACACTCGAAGAATCCAGAGTACGGCTTGACGAGGGCCGTGGCATGAGAGTGTTCTCATTGGATGGAACTGCCTCATCGCGTCGCTATTTGACGAATGCGGTTGAGCCCGGTGCCAAATGGTCGAACAAAAAGGTCGAGACGTGCAGACTGATGCCCAGGGCGAGCCGTTCCTATCGGACAAGAGCGATCGCGGCTTCAGTCTGCCAACGGTAACTCTGACTCTGGCTTCGCAGCTGTTTCAGAAACAGGTTGCTAGCACTCTTCAAATGCGGGGGATGCTGAAGAGGCTCCATTCGTTTGGACTTGAACTCGAGATATTTGACCCGGATGGATCAGAAAATCTGAGAGAAGTTCATCGCTTCAAACACTACAGGCTGGCAAATCGCATCGTGTGGGGCCTGTGGAGACGCACGCCCGGGTCGCAATTCTCAAGGACGTTGCCGGTGATCCTTACAACCGCCACCGCGGATTGGCTCGCCTCGCGATGGATGCCGAAGTGCGATATATATCACGGCTGGACCAGCCTGTGCCTTGAGGGCATTCGAGCGGCCAAACGTCACGGAGCAATAACCCTTGTTGAGAACCCGCTCATGCATCCGCGGGATTGGCAGAGAGTGGTTTTGACGGAATGTGATGTGTTCGGGATCAAGCCGCACAATTGTCGGGCGACGCTGCCCTCCCTCCTGATAAGGCGCATGGAGCGCGAGTTTGAGACTTGTGACTACATTGTTGTGCCGTCTGAGGTGGCATGTCGCAGTTTCAAGGCGGCAGGTTACGCAGGCAAGGCAATCGTGGTGCATGCCGGAGTGGATCATCAGTTTTTCACGCCACCGGCTGCCAAGCAACCGCGACAGCCATTTCGCGTCTGCTATGTCGGCCGCGTCGAGATTGCTAAGGGTGTCCCCTACCTTTTGCAGGCGTGGAAGAAGCTTGCGCTGCCGAATGCAGAACTTGTGATGATCGGTGATGTTGCAGCCGAGATCCGGGGACTGTTGAAAGAGTTTTCATTGCCGAATGTGCGATTCACCGGTCTGCAGTCGCGCATGCAGGTACTGGAATGGTACAGCCAATCACACGTCTTCGCGTTTCCCTCGGTCAATGAAGCTCTGGCGCGCGTCCTGTTTGAGTCGATGGCCTGTGGACTTCCGGTTATTGCGACGCCTGCATCAGGCGGGAACGACTGCATCACGGAAGACGTGGACGGCACCATTGTGCCGGCGAGGGATCCCGAAGCGCTTGCTGAGGCCATTCTCTGGCACTACCGCAATCCGGACGCAACGATAGAGATGGGGAGAGCCGCTCGCATGAAGATCGAACAGCAATTTACAGTGGAGCATTACGTTGAGCGGATTATTGGTGTTTATTGCGCGCTGGCAGATCCTAAATCAAACTTTCCGGGCCAATGGCTTTGAGGCCGGGGCTACTGATTGAACGAACGAGCGAATCGGGCCTATTGCCGGGTAAGGGACTTGTGGATCGTGGTGACGATCTGGATGGCCAACATCTGGTCGTTGGCCTGGGATTTCTGGCTATAGTGCTCCAACTCATATCCAACTTTGAGGATCTGGTACCGGTCAGGGCGAAATGCGATCGATGTTTCGAGGTTCTGCACCTTGCCGGTAGCGGACGTTGTTGAGACGCCATAGCGTGTGGCAACGAACCACCGCGGGGCGAGGACCTGCCGGAGTTCACCATATCCTGCTGTCTCACGAAACTTGGGAATCAGCGTGTAAGGCATGACGAACTTCTGCAGCTCGCCTTGTGCAGCGGTGTGCCTGTAAGCCCAACTGACGTCGATCCCGAGAGCATTTGCAGGCAAGCGGCTCGGACTCTCCTCACCAGGGTAGTAATACTTGTAACCTGATTCGAGATAAGGACCATGGTACGCAGAGGCTCCGACGTGAAGGCCTTGGCGGATTGAGTATCCAACTCCGCCTGCCCAGTTGCCATATTGGCCCGAGGAAAAAGGCCCGCGCGGATTAGCCGGAGAGGAGTTTGCGAACTGTAAACGTCCGTCCCATTTCCCTCGCGTCACATCGATCTGCGCACCGGCGACTGGGAGGATTGAAACGGGCGAATAATAATAGCCGTATTCCATCGGCAGGTCGATGAGCGCGTTATCGGCATCGTCATATCTGAGAAGAAATGAACCGAATGCGGTCGTCAGTTCGCCTGCGCGCAAGAGTAGAGAACCATTGGAAGATACACGAGAATAGTTGAGTGAAGCCTGCAGGATGTTGCCTTTTGCGCCATATCCGGAAACTGACAGATCTTTGAAGTAATAAGGGCGCGTGATGAGCTGAATTGCGCCGGTGAGAAAGAAGTTCTCATTGACCTTCCATGTGGGATACGCAACAGAACGCGATCCAATCGACAGCGGCGCGCCGGATCGCGGCGCTTCTGTGAGCTCGCTGGACGCGACCGACTGGCCAGTTAGCGTTGCGCGAAGGTCGAATCCGGAGTTGGCTTCCTGTGCCAGAGACACTCGTGCGCCGACGCCGATCGCGCAAAACGCGAAGACAGCAAGCCGCAACCTCCTGGTCTTCATGCCGTGACCACCGTCGCGGGCTGCTCCATGACGCTCGGCGTTTCGTTTTGTTTCGACGACTCCCCGACCAGGATTTCACGCGGAATCTGAACAAAGGCTTCGACGATACGTGGGTCGAATTCGATTCCAGCGTTCTCGATCAGAATCGATATAGCGCGCTCATGCGTGGTGCCGTACCTGTAAGAACGATTGGTAGTCATCGCATCGTAAGCGTCCGCCACGTGGATGATGCGAGCTTCGATTGGAGTCTCTTCGCCTGATTGCCCTTTAGGATAGCCGGTGCCGTTCCAGTTCTCGTGATGCAATTCCACGGCCGCAAGGAAGGGGGCAAAGCCCTGCACTTCCTCGAGAATTCGGCGGCCAATGACAGGGTGCTGCTTGACGAGAGCAAACTCCTCCGCCGTGAGCTTGCCCGGCTTTTGAAGGACGCTGTCGGCGATGCCGATCTTTCCGATGTCATGAAGCAGCGCCCCGATGCGAATGCGCTCAATTTCTTCACGGGGCATTTGAAGCGCAGAAGCAACCGCGCAAGAGTATTGGCTCACGCGCAGACTGTGACCGGCCGTGTATTGATCTCGAGCATCGAGCGCGTTGGCAAGTGAGCCGACAAATTCGAGGTACGCAGCTTCCAGGCTCTCACCCGCCGCGCGGACTGAGATAGCAGCGAGATTATAGATCTTGGCGAGTTCCTGAATTTCAAGGATGGAGGACGATTGGGGTTCCAGCTCAGGAAGTTTGCCTGTGCGCACCGCGTTATGGAGATTCGACACGACAGCTGCAATTGGTTCAACGATTGAACTGGAGGAGCCAAGGCTACAAAGAAGTGCGACCAGGACGCAAACGAGCGCGAGGGTTAGAAACAACTTTTGTAATCGAGACTGGATGGGGCCGATAGCTTCGTCGACATTCTCGAAGCTCAACAAGGTGTACCCACCTCCATAAGACTGCATCGGCAGTGAAATCCAGTTTGTTCCATGAAGGAACAGATCGCATTCCGATCTATCACTGCACCTCTCCAATCCGTGCTCGAGTTCTTCGTATGGAACGTGAGGAATGTTGGACTCGACGACCTTCCCGTTGTGAACCAGCACAACAAGGTTGGTCAGACCGGTGAAGTCGAAGTATTCGCCCACGGAAAGCGAGCCGATGTTCTCGTCGTTTTCGTCAACGGGAACGGATGCGACCTGAAACGTGCGTCCGCCCAGCAACAGAAAGCCTGCATTGTTCTGCTTGCGAAGGGTTGGGTTCAGGGGTACAAGTTGGCCTTTCATTTCGGACCGCATTGCATCCTGACGCACAACACCTGCGAGAGGAGAACCGTCGGGTGCCGCGACGAGCATGAAGTCGAATCCCATTCGTTCGCCGAGTTCTCGCAACTGGTCTTCGACAGTTCGGCGGGCGCTATCGCTGTGGCGGTTGGCGAGCAGCAACTGCATTCCCGCCTTGAGAGCGGTATTCTCACCCGCCACCTTCAGGAAGCGGCTGTTCTGAAGATCTCCCTTGGCGTGTATATTGGCGATGGCAACCTGGCTGTCGCGAAGAGAACTGTGCAGGCCGTCGCGCACGGTGGACTCGACGAAGCGCTGCACTGTCCAAAAACTTGTTGCCAACAGCATGGCGAAAGGGATGAAACAGAGCAGGAACGCGCGGGTCCGGAACCTCGTGATCACTGGGAACCTGCCAAGTTAGCCGCACTCGCCTTTTCGGGTGCGTCCTGCCTTTCCTCTACTTCAAGGGGAATGAAGAAAACGGCATTGGAGTCATGTCCTCGCTCGACCACGAGAGGTTGGCGGAAGAATCCAGCAGCCTTGTGCCACGCGACAATGGTGTATTGCCCCGGTGGAACGTGAGGAATCCGAAACCGGCCGGATGGATCAGGCCTGGCGTACCAGGTGTTAGGAGCGACGAACACGGTTGCTGCCATATTCGGATGCAAATGGCAGTAGATTTCGACAATGCCTGGCTTAGAAAACTGTACCCTGCGCGTTTCGCCCTTGTCGTAGCTTCCGAGATCGAAGGCTTTCGGCTTTGAGAGCGAGTAGACGTTGTGAAAAATCGGATCCATGTTGGGGAAAGAGACAGTGGATCCGGCGGACACAATCAGCAGGTCCGGCGAGAATCTGCGATCGATTTGTTGTATTTGTTTTAGACCATTGTCTGAGGCATTAATCGAGGGCAGCCCGGAGCCTTCAAGATAGACGACCACGCGCGATCGCTCGAATGCTATCGGGTCTTCGCTTGCATCTCTACCGAGTTTCACCGTGGTTCCGCGCTGGTAAACCGAAACGGAAGGCGTTACGCTCGGCCTTGTCAGCTTCTTCTTGATCAGAATCGTGCCGGTGACATCCTGCCCCATGACAGAGGTAGCCAGGAAGACAGCGGTGCTGAGAAAAGACGCCTCTCTAATTCGCATAGGCTCAAGCCTCGAAGATGCGCACCACGTAAAGGACCTTGCACGAAAAGGGGAGGCGCAAGGTGGTTTAATTCATCAGTTAGTCTAGGGCTGGTTTCAGTTCGCGGAGAATACAACTTACTGGTAGAGATGTAGCAAAAAAGTAATGGAGGCTACAGCGGTGAAGAACTTTGCATTCGTTTCGGTAAGTGCAGACCCGCCCCCAAGAGCCGCAATCTCAGCATCCGCCCTTCTAGAGCCGCGAAATGAGCCGAGTTTCCGCACGGTTCGCCGTCATGTCCGATCCGCAGGACGCTGCCATCGTGGCCTTCACCCCCAATCCCAACATGCCCCCACCAACCCGGGCGAGCCTACACACGAAACGCCCTTCCTCCGCTTTCTCCCGAGGCCGGGAATCCAGTTGGGCTGATGAGTGTGCGAACGGAATGTGTTCTCATCGAATCCATGAGATCAGGTCGAATCGGATGCACGCGCATAGGCCTGTCTCCGGCACTAGGCCTGTTGCTGCTTTCTGTGTTGTGGGCCCTTGCCTCGCTGCGCAAGGACCTCTTGCCGCATTTCGGCGTGGATGCTTTGTCGCCACTGCAGGGGCAGGCGGTGCTCTTCTCCGTCTTTGCCGCTATGGCTGCGTTTATCGCCGTGGTGCGCCGCGTCGAATTCCCACGCGGGCGCCGCGCGTGGGCCTGTGCCGGCATCGGCCTCGGTCTCTTCGTGGTTCCAACCGCGCTGGCGGCCTACGCACAGGGCTTGGTTTCCACGCTGGACCGGGTTGCCGTTTTCTCGCTCACGCCTGTCTTGGCTGTCGTTCTGGAGCCTTACCTGCAGGGCAGCGAGCCACGACAGGGGAAAGCTGCTCTCGCCAGCGCCCTGGCCGCAGTCGCCGGTGTCCTTTGTCTCTTGCCTCTTGATATTCCCGGCTCATTCCGCGCGGGAGCGGCGCTGTGCATGCTTCTTGCGACAGCCTTCGGCATCGCCGCCACAAACTGTTTTGCAGTGAGGCTTGCACGCAACCTCGCGGGCCGCTCTACCCTACCCATGGCGGCGCTGGCCGGCGCCGCCAGCGCCGCCTGCTTTACCGCGGTCGTTGCTTTTGGGCCGCGTACCGATTGGCACTGGAGCGCGCTGCCGCTTCAACTTCTCGGGTTCGTTGTGGTTGATCTTCCTGTGCTGTTCTTGCTCTTTTGGCTAATGCGCCGCCTCGCCGCATCCAGAATGACGGCTCGCTTTCTTTTTGGGCCCCTGTTCACGATCCTTGCGGGGATGGCTCTGGAACCCACATCTCCGCCCGTGCGGGCCTGGCTCGGCCTGGCGCTCTTGGCGGGCGGCGCAGGATGGCTCGCATTCGCCCCTGGGAAAAACATCGATGTGGAAGAACTGGACCCGATGAAAGCGCTCACCGCTCGGTCGCCTCGCCAGCCGCCACCTTCGTGCTAATTGATGGCCTCTCGAAAGGGCACTACGGTAACTGAAGCGGCGTCCCGAATCGATTATCGTCAGTGTTCATGGGCCATCTAGCGGATTTTTGTTCAAATCTGCCCAATCCGAACAGGGAATTTCTCACCCAAATCCGATTCTTAGGCCAGCCAAACTAGGAGTCGGGCTGTTCGAAGGAAGGAGAGTCAGAAGAGTTCACGCCGGGCACGCAAATCGGAGGTGTTCGCTCATTGAAACAGTAGCGGTGGGTTGGTCGGCTATCCGTCGGTTTGCTTCTGAATTGGTGGGGATTGGACCCGTCACTCATTTGTTCTGAGTTTTAGAAACGGCAATTCGGGTATAATCCCGGCACCAACAATGCCACTTTCGGCGGGAACCCGGCTCGATTCCTTCGAGATCATTGCGCCCCTGGGTGCAGGCGGAATGGGAGAGGTCTATCGGGCTCGAGATGTCACGCTGCGGCGCGATGTCGCAATCAAGGTTTTACCCGCCTATGTGTCGCGCGATCCCGATCGTCTGCGGCGTTTCGACGTGGAAGCGCAAGCTGCAGCTGCGCTGAACCATCCCAACATCGTTTCCATTTTCCATGTCGGACGGTACGATGGCAGTCCCTATATCGTCACTGAACTGTTGCAGGGTGACAGCCTTCGCGATCGGCTTCACCATGGCCCAGTGCGGGTGCAGCAGGTATTGGATTGGGGTATGGACCTCGCCCGGGGACTGGGTGCTGCCCATGATGTCGGAGTCTTCCACCGCGACTTGAAACCCGAGAACCTTTTCGTCACCAAAAACGGTCGAATCAAGATTCTGGATTTCGGGCTCGCGAAACTGGATCCGGTAAAAGTCGCTTCGGGAGATGACACCACGTTGACGCTGGAGCAACAGACCACTCCCGGTCAGGTGCTTGGAACGGTCGGCTACATGTCTCCCGAGCAGGTGCGCGGCGAAGCAGCCGACGCACGCAGCGACATTTTCGCCTTCGGCGTGATTCTTTTCGAGATGCTCACAGGCAAGCGCCCTTTCCAAAGAGCAACGTCAGCGGAGACGATGACTGCGATCCTCAGAGAAGATCCTCCCACGTTGTCAGAGTCTGGTGTCATGGCGCCGCCGGGTTTAGAACGAATCGTGGATCGCTGTTTGGCAAAGGCGCCCGAGCAACGATTTCAGCATGCATCAGATTTGGGATTCGCTCTGGAAACGCTCTCCCAGGCGACCAGCACCGGGAAGCGAACGCCCACGATCACAGCCCCTTCGCGACGACCCGCACCTCGGCTGTTTCTGCTCGCCGCAGCTCTCACTGCGCTGGTAGGCGGGGCAGCGATGGCGTGGTGGCTGGCAAACCGCAGGCCCGTTCCGGAATGGATTGGCAACCAGCTCAGCGGGCCCGGCGTCGCGATGCGGCCCACTGTCTCGCCCGATGGCCAGTTGCTCGCATTCTCAGCGATGATCGATGGCCAGACTCAATTAGCCGTAATGCAACCGGGCTCGGGAAGCTGGAGTGTGTTGACACACGATCGAAACGCTGGCATGCAGGCGCAGATGAGCTGGGCGCCCGACGGAAGTCGCATCTACTTCGACCGAGTGTGGGGCCGGCCGCGCGGTGTCTATTCGATTTCTCCCCTTGGCGGCGAGCCGCGGCTGCTGCTCGACAGCGCACAGTGCCCGCACGCGTTACCGGACGGCAGCCTTATTGTGGTTCAGATCGACGAATCGGCGCGCTACCGCCTGTACCGATTCTGGCCCGATTCTGGGAAGGTGCAGTCCCTCCCGGCGCTGGTTGGTGGTGGAGTAAGAGAACTGGTCGATCCGCTAGTTGCGGTGTTTCCCGACGGTCGTGACGTTGTTTACCTCGGGGCTCCCGATTCGGCGCCGAATGAAGTTCCACGTTGGTACGCTTTGGACCTGGAGACACTTCGTAGCAAGCCCTTAAACAGTCAGGTTGTGCCAGGCGCCTTCAGTGTCGGCGTATCACCCGACAATCAATCCGCCCTTATCATTAACGCCGTTGGGGACGAATGGGGAATTGCGGCGGTACCGCGGTCGGGCGAGGGCGCACCTCGCACTCTCATCTCCTTCCCGAGGCCCCACAATATCTGGGGAATCGATGCGGCACGTGACGGTTCGGTGTACTTCGATTACATGGTGCGACAGTCTTCCGTGCTCCAGTTCGACCCATCGGGCAGGGCGGTTTCAGAGACGGTGGTTGCCATCGATGGGGCAATGCTTCCGCTGGATGGAGGTTCGTTTCTGGTCGATCGCATGGTCGGTGGAAAGAGACACCTGAAAGTGTTTAGGGCGGATCTCGGGGAACGAAACCTATTGGAGTCCTCGGAGGAAAGCTCCAGTCCAGCAGCGAAAATTGGTGCCGATTCTGTTGCGTTCTTGTTAGGCCCGCATGACGCGCGGCGAATTGCGATTGCAACGCTCCGCGATGGACGAATCGTCAAACGCCTCCCATTCGACGCCGTATCGGTAGAATCAATCGCCGCAACACCAGACGGGAGCAAGCTCTACTACTGCGATCACGGACATGTGTGGTGGATCGGCACGAAAAGTGAAGGGGCAAAGCCAGTTCTGGTAACCGAGGGGGATTCGATTGCGATGGACCCTGCCGGCAAATACCTGTACGTCAACCGAACTCAAAAGGGGCAGCGAGAACTGGCGCGTATGCCCCTCACTGGTGGCCGGACGGAAGTGCTCGCGATTCCGCCAGAGTACACCATCTCCGATGACTCACTGTCTCCCATGGCTGTGAACGCGCAAGGACAAATCTTGTTTGAAGTCGATTCGGCGGACTCATGGTTTGAGCACGTCGCCATGATCGACACATCACAGAAGAGCTTCGCAGTTTCCTCGATCGCATTCAGCGGCGATGTATGGCTGCCGGGGTGGGAAAGCGACGGACGGATTGCCGCAGTCGGCGCACGCCTCGACTCCACGCTGTGGCATTATAAGCCGTCTCACGTTGGGAAGAAGTAGGGGCGATTGGCAACCGATCTGCGACATATGATGGGCACGCGTTATATGGGACTTAAAGCTGGGGTGCACCTCGGGATCTTTGAAATTCTCTCGCCGCACGGTGCCGGCGGGATGGGAGAGGTGTACCGCGCGCACGACACGAAGCTCGGCCGTGACGTTGCGCTGAAGCTACTGCCGGCGGCTATGGCACATGACAGCCAGCGCATGACGCGATCCCGCCGAAGTGCCCTTTTCGCCAAGAGAAAGCAATGAAGTCTGATTTGGAAGCCCAGACCGGCAGGCTACCCTCGCTTGAAACCGGCCAATTGCGCAAGCTCTGGCATGACCTCTTTCAAGACCCGTCTCACGCCAAACTTCGCCGGGAACTCCTGATTCCCATAGAAGTTACGCCTTGGGGACTTTCGCCTTCAGGCGACAGCGGAAAAGTGCGTGCGGTGCGAAGGGCCGCTCGTTTTGTGTTAGTTGAGCGGCACCTGCATACTTGCCGCAAATGAGCGAACGATATAGGAAAAACAGCGGTTGCGTTTTCACGCTGAAGTATCACATTGTCCCAAATATCGACGCTCTGTGCTTGTGAAGCCTGTCGATG
>Ga0126381_100000550_pt1 | contig 40876 bp, 39 predicted proteins | sample PanSoiMetPlot_28_FD_96465 | JGI IMG/M metagenome (GOLD analysis project Ga0126381, IMG submission 96465) | Tropical forest soil microbial communities from Panama - MetaG Plot_28 | ecosystem: Environmental > Terrestrial > Soil > Tropical forest > Bulk soil | place: Panama | collected 2016-02-17 | reverse complement strand
GGCGAGAGTCGTGGCCATCTAGGTTGTGGGAGTTGCCAGAGCGGAGGCACTCCGCCGGAGACCGGTGGTCAGATCTCCAACATGCAGCGTAATCTGAGGCATCCAGCCTGTGGATGTCAAGGAATTTTTGCACTAAATATTGTGCGCGTTACATCACGGAAACAAAACGACACTTCGAGATGGCGAGAAAAACGGGGAAGAAACGATGAACGATCGAGCAGCAGCATGGGGGTTACTAACTGAGTTCACCCAATCAGAAAGTTTGCGCAAACATGCATTGGCCGTGGAGGCGTGCATGCGCGCGTATGCCAGGAAATTTTCAGCCGACGAGGAACTGTGGGGCGTCGTCGGTTTGCTGCATGACTTCGACTACGACAAGTATCCCAGCCTGGAAGATCATCCTTATCGCGGAACCGAAATTCTGAAAGAGCGCGGATACTCCGACGAGATCCGCCGCGCCATCATGTCGCACGCTGAATACACCGGCGTCACTCGCGACACGCCCATGGAGAAAGCTCTGTTTGCCTGTGACGAACTGGCAGGTTTCATTACTGCGTGTGCGCTGGTGAAGCCGGGGAAATCGCTGGCGGAAGTGGAAGCGCCGTCAGTGAAAAAGAAAATGAAAGACAAGGCCTTCGCGCGCAGCGTGAACCGCCTGGACATCACGAACGGCGCGGCGGAGTTAGGCGCGGAATTGGAGCCGCACATCGCCTTCTGTATCGAGGCGATGCGGGGGATTGCCGGGGAGTTGGGGTTGGATGGAAGCGCGGCGAAGAGTGCTTGAGCGAAATCCGCCACGGAGACACGGAGGCACGGAGAGAACTGAGGAGTTGGGGCAATTGTTCAATCGGGAAGAAACGGCTAAACAAGGATTAAGACAACGGCCCACGCGCCGGGCACACCAACGATGGTTGAGGCCGCGTTCGCTAAGAAACTCGCTTTGATTGCAGTTCTTGCGCCAATCGAGAGCCACTTCCCAAGAACCCATGCTTCAAGGAGTACGATCGGTACCAGTAAGACGACCATCGCCGGAAATGTTAGGCGATCATCGGGAGTCCGACGTCAGCCAACAGGAATTCAGAATTCCGCATCATTAGTCCGATTCTCTTTCGGAATCTTCCTCCCTGCCTCTGTGCCTCCTTGGTGGATTGGTTTTGTTCAGCGGTGACAAGCTCTGTTTCTCTGTAGTGGATTTTTATCTGAGAGCCGCCGCTACCTTACCGCTCGCGATCACGTCCGCGATCTGGGCGAAGTCCTGGTACATCACGCGGTCTTTCTCCAGCTTCGCAGAAACTGCGCGGATCGCGGCGTGCGCCTGTTGCAGGCGCTTGGAGGTCTTCAGCGGGGCGAGCAGATCGATCGCTTGCGCGGCGGCCATTGCCTCGATGGCCAGCGTGTTGCGGGTGTTCTCGACGATCTTTTTCAGCTTGATCGCGGCCGCCATACCCATCGAAACGTAATCTTCCTTGTTGCCCGACGTCGTAATCGAATCGACCGACGCCGGATGAGCCAGCACTTTGTTTTCGCTGACCAGCGCCGCGGCCGTCACCTGCGGCATCATGAAGCCCGAATTCAGGCCGGCTCCCGGTGCGAGAAACGGTGGCAAGCCTTCGCTCAATGCCGGATTCACCATTCTCTCAAGCCGCCGTTCGCTAATCCCGGCCAGCGCACTCAGCGCGATTCCCAGAAAATCGAGTGCGAAAGCCACGGGTTCGCCGTGAAAGTTGCCTCCCGAGATGACATCGGCATCCTCGCTCCGCCGTTTCTGATCGTGCGGATCAGCGCTTCGGAACACCAGCGGGTTGTCGACGGCGGAATTCGTCTCGATCTCAAACACCGACCGGCAATGCGCGAGCGTGTCGCGGACCGCGCCGTGCACCTGCGGCATGCAGCGCAGGGAGTAAGCATCCTGCACACGGCTGCAGTCGCGATGCGACTCGCGGATCGCGCTGCCTTCAAGCAGCTTTCGCAAATTTGCCGCCGTAGTGATCTGCCCATGGTGCGGACGAACTTTGTGGATGCGCTCGTCAAACGCCGCGTCGGTGCCTTGCAACGCATCGCAGGCCATGGCCCCGATTACGTCGGCGGAGTCGACCAGCGTTTCGGCAGCGAGCAGCGCCAGCGTTCCCACTGCCAGCATCGCCTGCGTGCCGTTGATCAGCGACACGGCTTCTTTGGCATTGAGCACCAGTGGCTTGATGCCCGCGCTTTTAAGCGCATCGGCGCCTGCAACTTTTCCACCCTTACCGTTGTGGCATTCGCCTTCCCCGACCAGCAGCAGCGCAAGATGCGCAAGCGGCGCCAGATCTCCAGATGCGCCCACGCTTCCCTGGGACGGCACCCACGGCGTAACGCCCCGCGTAAGCAGTTCACAGATCGTGTCAATGACTACGGCGCGAACGCCGGAATATCCCTTCGACAGCGAGTTGGCCCGTAACAGCATCATCGCGCGCGTTTCGGGGATCGACAAAGGTTCCCCGACGCCGACCGCGTGCGAGCGCACAAGGTTGATCTGCAATTCGCGGATCTGGTCGCCGGCGATGCGCACATCGCTGAGCTTGCCCACGCCCGTAGTGATCGCGTATGAAACCCGGTCGTTGGCGACGAGCGCATCGACCACATCGCGTGCCGCATCGACCCTCTGCCGCGCATCAGGAAGCATCAGCACGGGCCGCCGTTCGACTGCGACGTCGCGGACTGCTTCGAGCGTTAGATCGTTTCCGTTGATGTGGAGAGCATTCATTGAAAAGCAGTTCTCAGTTCCCAGTTCTCAGTTCAAAACCAGTTTCGAGTTTCGAGTTTCGAACGGCGATCTGCAACGCAAGCACGACGGTCCACCCTCATAAGAAACTAAGTTCGAATTCTCCGTGCCTCAGTGTCTCCGTGGTAGGTGTGCTATTTACCCGCAGCCTCGCGAAACGCCTTCATATACTTTTCGGGCAGCACCGTCTTCCGCATCTGCGCATCCGCGACGATGTGCGTGGTCTCGCCTTCCGCGATCAGCGACCGGTCATCGCCGCGCAGCAACTCATATCCGAAGTGAATGACCGACTCGCGGATATTCTTCAGCCACGTTTTCACTACGATCTCGTCGTCATAGCGCGCCGGAGCCTTGTATCGGCAGCGCGCATCGACTACCGCGATGAAGCAATTGTCCTGCTGCTCCATGTCTTTGTACGAGAAACCGAGTTGCCGCAGCAACTCCACCCGCCCGACCTCGAACCATATGAAGTGGTTCGCATGATAAACGACGCCCATCTGATCGGTTTCCGCGTAGCGTACGCGGAGACGCGTCTCGTTGATCATCAGTCGCGGCGGCTCCTTACTGTTCGCGTCACGCATCCGTCCACTTGGGCTTGCGTTTTTCGAGGAACGAAGTGATGCCCTCCCGAAAATCGGCCGTCGAACGGATGGCCGCATTCTCGCGTACCGACGCATCGATCTGACGATCCAGTTGCGCACGCGCTGCCTCGCTCAGCAGACGCTTCGTATACAGAAGCGACACCGGACTGTTTTCTATCAACTGGGCCGCCAACTGCTTCGCGCGCGTCATGAGATTTTCCGCCGGCACGATCTCCGTCACCAGGCCTATCCGCTTTGCTTCCTCCGCGTCGAACAGTCGCCCGGTCAGCAGAAGATCGCGGGCAATCTTTTCACCGACCTGCCGCAACAGAAACACCGATACGATCGCCGGCACGAAGCCAATCTTCACCTCGGTATATCCAAACTTCACTCCCGGTACTGCCAGCGTGAAGTCGCACAACGTCGCGAGTCCAGTACCCCCGGCCATGGCCGCCCCATTCACCGCTGCAATCGTCGGCTTTGGGAAGTCATACAACGTCCGAAACAAGCGCGCCATGATCTGCGAATCCTGTAGATTCTGCTCCGGCGACCGGCCGATCAGCGCCTTCAGATTCTCCAGATCCATCCCCGAGCAGAACGCCTTGCCCGCTCCGGTCAGAATCAAAACCAATGCGTTCGACGTCCGCACTTCTTTGAACGCCGCCAGCAGATCTTCAATCAATTCATAGCTGATTGCGTTTCGCTTGTCGGGCCGGTTGAGCGTGATCGTGGCAACTCGACCGTCATACGTAAGTTGTATGGTGGAGTAGGACATTTGAGAAATTATCTACTTGAAACTTGTCATCCTGAGCGTAGCGAAGGACCTGTTTTTCCTACGCCTCGCCGCTCTCGGCGAACAAAAGAACGCGAGCGCGCAGTCCCTAATCCGCTGCCGCCGACTCTGAAAACCGCGCCTGAATTCCCGCTGTCGCTTTTAATAGTGCGTCCAGCGGCTTCGTAATCGGCGCTTCAACACCGCGCTCTCGCAACGCCTCAAGCACTTTCTCGGTGGGAATGTTCCCTACAAGCGCATCCTGCGCGAACGGGCATCCTCCCAGACCGCCAATTGCCGAGTCAAATCGCCGGCATCCCGCGTCGTACGCGGCCAGAATCTTCTCCACGGCCTGTTCCGGCCGGCTATGCAGATGCACTCCGATCTCGAGGTAGTCGTACTTCTCCAATACGCTGCCCACAACCTCGCGAATCTGCTCCGGCGACGCCAACCCGACCGTATCAGCCAAGGAAATTGTGTGGATGTCTTCCGATTCCAGCAGGCCTATCGCTTCCACCAGCTCCTCCACATTCCACAGGTCCCCGTACGGATTGCCGAATGCCATCGAGATGTAGACAACCGTATCCAGTCCGGCGTCGCCCGCCTTCTTGCCGATCTTCTCCAGTTCCTCGATCGACTCTTCGAGCGTCTGCTTCTGATTGTTCTGCAAAAATGTCGGCGAGATCGAATACGGAAACCCCAATGTCCGCACCGCGTTCGTCTGAATCGCCCGCTCGGCGCCTTTCTCGTTCACCACGATGCCGATAATCTCCACATCATCGGGCGGATCGAGTTCCTTCAGCGCCTCCTCCGAGTCCGCCATCTGCGGCACGGCCTTCGGCGACACGAACGACACCGCATCTATGTGCTTGAATCCCGCGCTGATCAAGGCCTTCAGATAATCGATCTTGATATAAGACGGAATCTGCCCCTTCAGCCCTTGCCAGGCATCCCGGGGACACTCGATCAGCTTGATTTCACTTGGCATTTGATACGTCATTGCAACCACGGAGACACGGAGTCACAGAGAAACACTCAAATCACCTTTCTGACAATACCTTCCCCGCACCAGTGTTGCGACAGGGAAATTCAGAAGGAGTCCCACGCGCACGTTAGCCATCTTCATGTAGCTCAGCAATTGGGCTTCATGAACGGGCAAGATGTGTTCTAGGCACTTCAATTCAAGAAGGACTGCATCGTCTAGGATGATATCGGTGCGGTAACCACAAGCGAGTTGCACGCCTTTGTAGAGAACAGGCAGGGGAACCTGGCGTCGGAAAGGAATCCCTCTGCTATTGAATTCGTGGCACAGACATTCTTCGTAAGCGGATTCCAAGAGTCCCGGGGCGAGCGCACGGTGAACCTCGATACCTGCGCCAATGCTCTGTTCGGTCAGGCCTTCGTGAAGAAGTTTGCTCCGTGTCTCTGTGTCTCCGTGGTGAATCACGTCTGCAACACCCCTACCTTGAACTCGGGTACATCCGGATTCAGCGCTGCAGCCTCCAGAGCCTGCACCACCGCATCCCGCGTCTCCAGCGGATCGATGATCTTGTCGATCCACAAACGCGCCGCGCCATATCGCGGATCGGTCTGCTCGTCGTAGGTTCGCTTCACCGACTCGTACAGCTCTTTCTTCTCTTCGTCACTCAACTTCTTCCCGCCTCGCTCCAGTTGCTTGACCTTGATCTCCACCAGCGTTCCCGCCGCCGAATCACCGCTCATCACCGCGTATCGTGCCGTCGGCCACGCAAACACGAATCGCGGATCGTATGCCTTCCCGCACATCGCGTAGTGTCCCGCGCCGAACGATCCGCCGACAATGATGGTCACCTTCGGCACCACCGAGTTCGAGACGGCATTCACCATCTTCGCTCCTGCTTTGATGATGCCGCTCCACTCGGCGTCGCGTCCCACCATGAATCCATTAACGTCATGAAAAAACACCAGCGGAATCAAGTTCTGATTGCAGTCCATGATGAAGCGCGCGGCTTTCTCCGCGGACTCGGTGTAGATCACCCCGCCGAACTCCAGCCGCTTGTGTCCCTCATGATCGGTCTGCTGGGCGTGCAGCTTCTGGTTCGCCACGATCCCGACGGCAAACCCACCTATGCGCGCGTATCCGCACACCAGCGTTTTACCGTATTCCGGCTTGTACTCGTCGAAGCGCCCTGCGTCCACAATCCGCGCCAGAATTTCTTTGATGTCGTAGGGCCGCGCCGGCGACGAATCGTAGATTCCGTAAATTTCCTCCGCCGCGAGAGAAGGCTCCTCCGGTTTCCGCCGGTCCCATGGCGATTGCCGGCGGTATCCCCATTTCTCCACGATCGCCCGAATCCGCGCGATGCAGGCCTCGTCATTCGGTTCGCGATAGTCCACCGTGCCGCTGATTGCGGCATGCATCTCGGCTCCGCCCAATTCTTCCGCCGAGTATTTCTGTCCGATCGCTGCCTGCACCAGCGCCGGCCCGGCAAGAAAAAGTCCGCTGCCATCCGTCATCAACACGTGATCGCACATCACCGGCAGATAGCCGCCGCCCGCCACGCACATCCCCATAATTGCCGCGATCTGCGGAATGCTCTGCGCCGACATCACCGCGTTATTGCGGAACACACGGCCGAAATCGTCGGTGTCGGGAAAGACGTCTTCTTGCAAGGGGAGAAACACGCCCGCGGAATCGACCAGGTAAATCGTGGGCACGCGATTTTCAATGGCGATGTTCTGCGCGCGGATCACTTTCTTCGACGTCATCGGGAAAAACGCGCCCGCTTTCACGGTCGCGTCGTTCGCAATGATCATCACGAGCCGCGTGTGGATGCGCGCCAACCCCGTGACCACACCGGCCGCTGGGGCCCCGCCCCACTCTTCATACATGCCGCGAGCCGCGTATAAGCCAAGTTCGAAAAACGTGCCCGGATCCGCCAGCAAGCCGATTCGCTCCCGTGCCGTCAGTCTTTTCTTGGCGTGCTGGCTCTCGATCGCTTTCGTCCCGCCGCCCTCACGAATTTTTTCTTCTTCGTTGCGGACCTGCGATACCAGATCAGCCATGAAGCGCATGTTGGCTTCGAACTTCGCGGAGGTAGGATCGACCTTGGAGGGCAATAGCGTCGACAGTGCCGTGGAGTGGGAGACTTCGTTACGATCGGCCATAACTGAGGGTCCGCAAACAGACTACGCTATATCAGCGGACGAGTGCCGCGCAAACCATCGACGCACGCCAACCGCTTGGGAGTATCGAAACGAATCTCGCTCAATCTGTGCATTAGCAGTTCGAAACAAAAAGGGCACTCTGGCGAGTACCCTTTCCTGCATCCATTGTTCGTGGAATCTATTTCGGTGGTGTAGACGCACGCATGCGCTTGATTCGCGTATTCCGGCTGAATTTCGTAGTTGCGGCCAGAGAGGTTCGATACGGCGTAAACAAACGTAGCCTTCTGACATACGTCGCCGATCTCCGCGAAGAACAAATCCAGATCATTCGTAATCCACCATGCATCGCCGTCCGGATCGGTGATGGTTTCGATTAACTCGTGAGAAAGTACGCTGGCAGTTGAATCCACCAGCACCGCGTTCGGGCTTGGTTTGCCCACCGCGCATCCCGACACGTTCTGAAACGGCTCAACTGTGAAGAGCACATGTCCAACGTCCGAGAAAGTTCAGGCTGGCGTGGAACGCGCAAAACGCAAAGGTCGCTGGATTGTCAGGTGAGTAATTCGCTTGTCCCCGTGAAACAAACATCTACGCCCTTAGGCAAGAAAATGTGAAAAACGTGCCCGTAACCCGATCCAAGGGCGCTCGCGCCCGCGTGAGCTATGTGCAGCAGGTCGTTATCCCCAGAGGTGCCACGGTTGAGTATGAGAGACTTCCGCCGGCCCCACTGTGTAGCGATTTGAAGCGGTGTCGCTCCCATACTGGTCGGTTACGCGGATGAAGTTGCTCCGTCCCAGACGGTTCAGAAATGTGGCAGGATTTCCCCAACAGCGTGCCGAACAGGCGACGTAGAGATTGTTGCTCTCCGCTGTCTGCAACACCTTTCCGCCCTGGTAGCTGAGGTCGCCGGGGTAAAACGCCACCGCAGACTTCGGGCCGGTCGCGGCGGCGGTCGCCGCTTGTGGTGACGAAACCATCGGTGTATTGGCGCCCCGCAAATGATTCTCCGCCCCCAATGCGTGTCGATCCGAACCCTGTCCGGTTCACTCCCAAAGCGTGGACCTTATAGCTTTTCGGGTCATAACGCAGGACCTGTCCTGACGCTTTCAGGGGAAAGATACTTGGTTCCGCGGAAGCGTCGCTGGTCTGCGCGAAAAGGGATTGCGGGACACTGCCGGAGACACAGAAGGCAAAGACCAGGAAATAAACAAGTCTGTCACTTCGACTGCACCTATCCAACGCTCCTGTGTCATAACGAAAAATCTCGAGACGGGCGACAGCCGGGATTTATAGGCCAACTCCCTATCGGCGTCAATGTTTGTTTCTGTGGAAAGCCGCGCCGGACGGGCCTTTCATGGATATTCATGGGTCGCAAACGCTACTCAACTAACATCGATGGGATGTCATAGATCAATCGATCTATCGGTTCGCGGAAGATATCGTGTCCCGATACAACGAACGGCCTCACGGACTGGATCATCAGCTACCACTTCAATCAAGCCCGACTGGAGGGCGTCAGCGGCGGACAGCTTTGCGGCGGGAAGAAACATAGCGAGCGCGCGACTTTTTCCGATCAGCCTCGGCAACCGCTGCGTGCCTCCCCAACCCGTGATCAAGCCCAGGGCAGTTCCGCGGTGGCCAAAGATCGCATGCGTAGACGCGATCCGGTGGTGGCAGGCGAGCGCGAGATCGAGTCCCCCGCCCATGCAATAGCCTTCAATCGCTGCGTAGGTTGGAGCAGGGAACTGCTCGATTGCGTTCATCAGGGCTTGGCCCATCTTCGCGAACGCGAACGCGGCCGGGCCAGTGAGTTCGGCGATTTCCGCAAGATCGGCTCCCGCTGAAAAGAATTTTGAATTTCCGCTGATGATCAACGGTCGCGTGCGTGGAAAATGTTCAATGGCTTCCGTCAGCGATATTACGCACGCCCGGGTGAGTCGGTTCGTTCCGTCGGTTGACTGAAGACGAAGCCGGGTAGCGGTTGGGAATTCTTCCAGAGAAAAATGGGGCCAGGTCAGAAGCATGTGCGCAGCAGGATACCGCAGGGCCAAAAGCCATCAGGTAGCAGCCACTAGCCTCTCTTCTCGATCCACCGCTCCAGCCGGCAGCCGTCTTCTTCCAGCAGAAACGTTCCCACGCCGAAGCATTCACCGACGATTCGATGCGATTCCGGATCGCGTGCCGCCCGCGTGATCCAGTTCTGGCCAACCGGATATTGCGCGCGCGTGAACCACTTCTGCGGAAGAACCTCGACCAGTCCCGCGTGAAAGTAGAAGACGAACAGTGCGAATGCCGGATCGTCATTCGACATCGCTTTATAGCTGGTCGGTACGATCAACTCTTCCACGGCTGCGAACTCTGCCGGAACTTCAATCTTGTGCGTGCCCGGGCCCAGTTCGAGCGGGACTTCAAAGTCGGCGACCGGTGCTGTCTTCGCATAGATCCGGTCACTCGACTGCTTGAACCATCCCGCAAGTTCCGCCATCTCGAACGCCTTCAGGGTGTCGGGATCAAAACAGGTGAAGCGCAAGCTCCGTCCCTCCGGGCACCAGATCCCCACATACGAGGGCGCCACGAAAAACGGCCGGCAGTATGTGTTCAGCGCAAGGCGCGGCGTGTCAGGTTCCTGCTCCAATCCAAGTGTCACGATGTAAGCGGTGGGACCGTCGTCCCCCTGATAGGTCCAGTCGAACCTCCGCCGTGCCACCGACGTCATTGCCGGAAACGTTTGCCAATACCAAGGTGTTGGCCCGATGGTGTGCGCGAGTATGTCGCGCAGCCGGCTTGTGGATACATCGTTCACTCTATGAGACTCGTTTATGACGGTGGGAACTTAAGCAGGCGAGATCTCTTTGTCTGACTTCGAAACCGAGACCGAAAGCCGACCCAACACCGAATACCAGTTTCCCTAAGACCTGACACCTAGGACCTGAGACCTGGTTTTATCCACATTTTCTCGGATGAACTTCACGATCTCGTCCATCGCTGTGCCGGGCTGGAATACCGCCGCGACGCCAGATTTCTTCAACCCCTCGACGTCCTGATCCGGAATGATGCCGCCCACCAGCAGCAGCACATCATCCATCTTGTTCTGTTGGAGAAGATCGGTGACGCGCGGCACGATTGCGTTGTGCGCACCCGACAGAATCGACAGGCCGATGACGTCCACGTCTTCCTGGAGCGCGGCGTTCACAACCATCTCCGGGGTCTGACGCAGGCCGGTATAGATCACTTCCATTCCAGCGTCGCGAAGCGCTCTGGCGATCACCTTGGCTCCGCGATCGTGGCCATCCAGCCCGGGCTTTGCAACAAGCACGCGGATCTTCTGTTCGGCAGGCATCACAGACATTAAATCACAGAGCAGAGCAGCCCGCAGTGACAGCCGACTCACATCGTCTTGATATCCAGGCTCCGCCACAGGTACCAGCACGCCACCGAACGATAGGGCGCCCACGACTTCGCGATCTTCTCCATGTCTTTCGGCTTGGGCCACTTGCGCTTGCGGTAATGTTTCTTCATCGCCGCTTGGATTCCGTAATCGCCCGTCGGAAGAATGTCTGGGCGCTTCAGTGTGAACATCAGGAACATGTGTGCGGTCCAAACGCCGATGCCTTTGACCTGCGTAAGGTGCTCGATCACCTCTTCGTTGCTCATGTCCGCCAGCCGCTCGAAATTCAGCAGACCATCCTTTGTCTTCTGCGCGAGGTCACGCAAATACGCCGTCTTCTGCTTCGACAATCCTATGGCGCGCATCTGCGCATCCGACAGTTTCAGAATTCCTTCCGGAGTGACGGGATCTCCGGCCGCCTCGGTGAATCGATTAAAGATCACCACGGCAGCCTTGCCATTGAGCTGCTGATAGAGAATCGACTCCGCGAGGCTGTGAAAGGTCGGATCGCCGTACTCCATTCGGTAAGGTCCCACCCGCTCGATGATCGCGCGCAGCACCGGATCGGCCTTTTTCAGATGCAGGATCGCTTTACGCATGGCTCAGAATTTGTAGCACAGATCCGCGAATCATGGGCGAATAAAAGACGAAACACCGCAGATTCCGTCAGTGTCTATCTCAACAGATGCTCTTCCATCAGACGTGGCTTCAACGAAGGCCTCCCGCCATTCGCCTCCCTCCCGGGTGGATTCCGCCGTTCGCCGGTAGGCATCCCCCGTTCGCCGAATCAGCCGAGCGCCCGTTTTCACTCCCGACTACTCTGCAGCTGTCGCCAGTCAGGTACTGGCAGATGATCGAAAGGAGTAGGAAGATGGCGAGCAATCATTATCCATTCTGGACTCACGACACGGTGGCGGCGGCGGTTCTGGCCGGGGTGGGCACGGCGAGCTTCCAGAGCCGATTGGATGCCTGGGCTGGTAAGCTCAACGTTCCGGCCGTGACAGCAATGGTCCATGGATGGCCCATGCTTATGATCTTTATCGGTCTTGTCTTGCTAGTCATTCATCCGATGGCCGAGATGCGTGCGACCAGAACCACAATGACCAGCGAGTCAACGGGAAAGCTGAATGAGCTCCGATAACAAAAAACAGAAAGCCCCGATGGTGGCCGGGCTGATTGTCATCGTGGTGGGCACGGTCCTGCTGCTCAATCAGTTCGGAATTCTGCCACAGGGGTTTGTCTTGCATTTTTGGCCGATGGTGCTGGTCGTGGTCGGGATCATCAAACTCGTTTCCGGGGACCATAATCCGGATCGGGTTGTCGGCGGATGCCTGGTAATCGCTGGCGTCCTCTGGCAAACCAACTCACTCGGCATCACGCACATCACGATCAATCAAATCTGGCCCGTGGGCATCATCCTGGTGGGCGTGATGCTGGTGGTGCACGCTTTGTCAGACGATAACTACCGCAACATCAAGTTCACGACCGATCCCGAATCCGGCTCGTTCTATATTTTTGGCGGTGGCGAGCGCAAGGTGACCGCCAGAGATTTCCGCGGCTCGAAGATGTTCGCCATGTTTGGCGGATACGAAGTCGACCTCACCAACGCCGACATGGAGGGAACCGAGGCCTACGTCGAAGCCAATGCGATCTTCGGCGGCGGCGAGATTTCCGTGCCGATTAACTGGAAAGTGGTGGTACAGGGTACGGGGATTTTCGGCGGATACAACGATAAGACTCACTACATGCGAACCGACCCGAACGCTCCCGTGAAGACGCTCTATGTGCGCGGAGTCGCGATCTTCGGCGGCGTCGAGGTCAAGAACTGACGCGGCATGCATCCCATTCTTGGAAACCTGCGAAGGCTTGGTCTCTACCTGCTCGCGTGGGTTCCGTTGGCCGCCATTCTCTTCTACCTGCTTGTATTGCCGGGCGGCTTCAAGTGGACATCTGCGTTAGCGATGGTCGTGCCACTCTGCTTGCTGTATGCGTTCATGTGTCTGTCGGCGTGGTATTCCTGCCGCAGCACGCCTCTGGAGACCTCAAGCTTTTCGCGGCTGGCTCTTACGCACCTGGTGACCGCAATCATCCTCAGCGCGATCTGGGTGGCTCAGGCGCGTGGGTTAACGATTGCCCTTGCCAGCTTTGCCGCGTTCCGCGGCATCGATCATGAATTTCCACCCAACCATCCCCTCTTATTTGCCAGCGGCGTTCTGATCTACCTGCTGGCGGTGGCCCTGCACTACGTGTTGCTGTCGATGGAGCGCACGCGTGAGCTTGAGAAGCGGGAGATCCAGGCGCGCGTGCTGGCGCGCGATTCCGAGTTGAAAGCTCTCAAGGCGCAGATCAATCCGCATTTCTTATTCAACAGTCTCAACTCGATCAGTGCATTGACCAGCATCGACGGAGGGCGCGCGCGAGAGATGTGCATCCAGCTCGCTGATTTTCTTCGCAAGACCCTCGGCATGGGTGAGAAGACTGTGATCGCTTTGCGCGAGGAACTCGACCTGGTGCATTCGTTTCTAGCGGTGGAGAAGGTGCGCTTTGGGGCGAGGATGTCTGTCGGAGAGGAGGTAGCATCGGACGCACTCGATTGCGCCGTGCCTCCCTTGTTGTTGCAGCCGCTGGTGGAGAACGCAATCGCGCATGGAATTTCGAATCTCACCGAGGGCGGCTGGATCAACGTGAAGGTATCGTATGCAAACGTTGCAGCGAAGGACACTCATGCCGAGGTGAACGGGAATTCGAATCTCGTCATCCAGGTCGATAACAATTTCGATCCGGAGATGCCACGTCGACGTGGCAGCGGGGTTGGGCTCGTGAACGTGCGGCAGCGACTGACGACGCGCTACGGCGACCGCGCGAGCTTCAGTGCGCAGGCTGACAACGATCGGTTTTGCGTGTCGATTACCTTGCCCGCCGAAAAGATGGAGGCGAAGAAGTGAACGTCGAGGCCTCACGCCCGCTGACGGCGATCATCGTTGACGACGAAGACCTGGCACGCGCCGTGCTGCGCGAGTTGCTGGAGAAGCACCGCGAGATCGAAGTCCTTGGCGAGTGCGCGAACGGTTTCGAGGCCGTGAAGATGGTTTCGGAGCGCAAGCCGGACCTACTCTTCCTCGACATCCAGATGCCGAAGCTCGACGGCTTCGAAGTCCTCGAACTCATCGGCTCGGACATCGCTGTGATCTTCGCGACGGCCTACGATCAGCACGCGCTGCGTGCCTTCGAGGTGCATGCAGTCGACTACCTGTTGAAACCGATCGTTCCGGAGCGTTTCGAAGCAGCGCTCGAGCGAGCGAAGCAGCGTATCGGACAGCCCGTGTCCCCACCGGTGACACAGTTGGTTTCAGCGATGAGGGAAGCGGGCCAGTTCGCGGAACGAATTGTGGTGAAAGATGGCGCGCGCGTGCACATCATTCCGATTGGAAAGCTGGACTATATAGAAGCGCAGGACGATTACGTTGCGCTCGCGTCGCAGGGTAAGAAATATCTCAAGCAGCAGACGATCTCGAGTATCGAGACATCACTTGATCCGAAAAACTTTTTGCGCATCCATCGGTCGTACCTTGTGAGCCTGGAGCGCGTCGCGAAGGTCGAGCCGTACGGGAAAGATAGTCACGTTGCGATTCTCCATGACGGATCACGCTTGCCGGTGAGCCGCTCGGGGTACGCGCGGTTGAGAGGTGTGCTGGAAGGGCAAAGTTCGTAGTCGTCACTGCCACGAAACGTTGGCTACTCGCGTACGAAAATCCGCTGTCTAAACACTGTCATCCTGGGTGGAGTGAGGCATCGCCGAACGGCGTCGAAGGACCACTTGTATTTCAGAAGTGACCGGCGGATTCGAAAAGGCCTCTGGTCAGCGCTGGGGGGTATGCGGTCCTTCGACTGCGTTCGGCTAGCCTCACTGCGCTCAGGATGACAAGCTGAAATAACTTCATTCCTGAATCTGGGGCGCCTTCGCATCGCCTCACCCGAGCAGCTTGTACGTCGTGGCGATCAGGCTTTCGGTTCCTTCGTAAGGATCGCCGGGGCGATCCCACTCCATCGACATGTAGCCCGGATAGCCGTGCTTCCGCATGAAGCCGAAGGTGCGGGGCATGTCGACGTGAACCAGTGCGCCAGCTTTATTGGTCTCTGCGTCTTTCACATGGCAGATGGAGTACGCATGAGCGAACATGGCGTCGACACCGGCGTAAGCGCGCTCTGGATCTTTTGCCGAGGCAAGCGTGTTGCAGAAATCGGGAAGCGCATGCAGCCAGGGGTTGCTGACCTTCTCGATGACGCTCACGATGAAGAATGGATCTTCACTGACGGGATTGTCGTTCTCGAGATTCACGAGCACGCGTTTTTCGGCGGCGTAGTCGGTGACGCGGCGCAGGGTGTCGGCGGTTCGCTTGAGGTCGGGCGCGCTGTCGGAGGCTGATGGCATGTTGGTGCGAATGCTCGGGGAGTTGATGGCGACGGCGATATCGATCCATTTCTTGCTGAACTGGAGGGCCTGATCGCGTTGCTTGCGATCGGCGGAGTACGGGCTCATCTCTCCGTCGACCGCCATGTTCACGATGTAACACTGAGCACGGTCTACAGTCGCTCGAAACTGCTCGATGTATTTCGGATCGGTCGATGGGAAGTGTCCGCTCCAGGGCTCGATTTTGTCGATCTTGAATTTCTGTTTGACGTGCGCGGCGAAGTCTTTGAGGTCCATCGGCGGAGTCGCCGAGTCTTTTCTTGCGTCTTTGCCAGTGATGAATTCGCGAAAGGGATACGAGGCGATGCAGATCCGATCGTGAGGGGTGGAAGGAAACTTCAGATGCGGGCCGGGTTCGGCGGGCGCAGGCGATTGTGAAACGAGGGATCCGGGGAACAAACAAGCGCCCGCGGAAACGGTCGCGGTCTGAACGAGGAAGCGTCTGCGGCTGATAGACACGGGCGGAGTGTAGCAGACTTCGAAAGAACCACTCTTCATGGTTGGCTTTTCTGTTTGTGCATGGGTGCCGCTGTGGAGGCAGTCAGGCGATTCGTGAACCCATCCCATTGCGCTGCACTGGTTCCAACCACACAACCCACGTAGGATATGTGGACAAGTTACCAGTGCTAGAGTTCCAGGAATTCCTTCATTTGTTGCAACGCCTCGTCCAGCGCTCGCGGAAAGGCTCGGCCGGATGGCCGCGGGCTGGCGAACCCAAGCTCCTGTTGCAGCCGGCCGTCGGCCACCTTCAGATTGGCCCAGCCTAGCATTTGGTCGCGCCATAGCATGGGCATCGCGTAGTGGCCCATGCGACGCTTGTGGGCTGGCACGTAGGATTCCATTTTGTATTCCCACCCCCAGAATAAGAGAAAGCGCCGGCGATCCCAGACCACGGGATCGAAGGGCGCGAGGAAGCGCAGCGTATGGTCAACCTGATGCCGGGCGGCCGCAGGGTTCTCGCCGTTCGGCCAGAACCACAGCACGCCGTCGACCTCGGCGTGCGCATAGCGGGATTTGGCGTGCGCCTGTACGTGCCGCACTTCTGCCCGAAGGTGCGGCACTCCATCGCGCAGCAGTCCGCCCAGATAGCCCAGGCTGGCTGCGGGCAGCGGCGCGTAAAGCTGCACCACGATGTCCAGCAGCTCGCCGGCGCGTGAGAGGCGGACCTCGGGGCTGTCGTCCCGTGGGGAGTCGTCGATCGCCTCGTACACTCGGGTGCCCGCATCACGTCGCGCCACGCGGAGCAGCCCGCGATAATGAAGACCCTCGAGCAGATGCGTGCTGAGATTCAGGTCGGCGCCCCACCGCTTGATGCGGCCATGATTGAAATGCGCCTGCAGGTCCTTGGGGTAGGTGTGACCACGCTGGCGCACAAAGGCCAGCACCTCTTGCCCGCGCGTCTGCATCGTGGTGTCCCAGGCACGCCATGTGCGCGGCACTCCCCGTGGATGCAGTAGGGCCAGAGTTTCGCGAGGGAAGAAACCATAGTTGATGAAGAAGTCCTCTTCGATCGCCAGGCGTGGGTAACGGCGTTCGAGGTCGCCCGCGCGATAGTCATTAACTCGATAGGCGAGGATCAGATCCTGGGCGCGAGCGGGTGCTCGCATCGGGTCCGCTTGCACGAAACCCAGGCGCGCAATCGCCCTCGGCAGGCTAGTGCGCTTGAAAAGCGTGCGCGCGATGGCGTAACGGCGGAGCTGGCGGAGAGTGGGGGCTTTGAGACGGCTCACGCGTTGCTCTGGCAGGGCTCTGTGAGTCAGTTCTCACCGCCCGGGAATGTTGACTCCAAGAGTACGTAGGGTTAATTCAAGGAAGAATCGTAATACATCGTATCGGGTGAATTGTGGGCGAGCGGCTCAAGTCTTGCAAATCAGCATTCAGCACAAGCTCCCGCCGGGTTTTCGCCGGAAGCGTGTTGACCAGTGCAATCTGATTTTTTGCCAAATGGACGTTTACGGCCCGGGCTTCGCGGCGGGCAACACAAATCCAATTTTGCGGCCGGTCGCCGGCTCGGGAAGCATCATCTGGCGGATCGCCTCAATGAGGTCCTGAATTGAGGCGTCGTGGGTGTCGAGGCGCTGCTCAAGTTCGTCGATTTTTGCGGCGAGCTTTTCGTTGGTGGCGAGCATTTCGCGGAGACGGACGAAGGCGCGTACGACAAACACGCTCATTTCGACGGCCTGCTCCGAGTTGAGAACGGTGGCAGCCATGATGGCGCCGTGCTCCGTGAACGCGTAGGGTGCGTACCGGCGCCCGCCCCGGCCCGATTTTGAGGTCGCATTTTGCGACCTCAAAGATTCCTGCTCTTCGTCAGTCAGCCGAAACATGAAATCGGAGGGGAAGCGCTCTCGATTACGCTTTACCTGCTCATTGAGGCGCTTGACCGGAACCCCATATAACTCGGCGAGGTCGGTGTCGAGAATGACCTTTTGTTGCCGGACGACGAGGATACGGGAGTCGACGGAAACGGCGAGGCTGGATTTGGACATGATCCTGAAATTTTAGTGGCTGGAGCAGGGTTTGAGGATGCGATTGTGATTGGAGTCAGACTCGAAGGTACGTCAGTTTGGTAGCACGACTGCCGACACGAGCCTGGATGAGGAAGCGTCATTTCTTTCGAGGCGGCCTATTACATAGATATAGGTATTACCCGACTTAGGGAAATGACCGTAATCCTCCTTTTTCCGCGCCAACCCGAAAGCTGCCTTGCCTAAGAACGACCCAACATAAAAAGCCGACGCTGCATCGGAGAGGTGATGCAAATATTCCGGGCAGTGGAAATACTGCTAGTAGCAGGGACCCTCACAATCGCAGCAAGGGCAAGCGATGACCTGTCTTCGCCTGCGCAACGGGCCGATCAACCTCCTTGTGCGCAAGACCACGTCGCCGAAGAGGGCGCGACATGCAGTGACTCGGGAACCCAGGCAAGATCCGACTTAGATCGTCGTGACCGCATCTTTTATCCCGGCGACACGGAGAGGCCGAAACTTCTTCTCCGAAAGTTGTTCCTGAACATTGTGCTGGATCAGAAAGATATTTTCACCAGTCCGTTCCGTGCGAATCGACACAATGCTTTGGAATGGCTGGTGCCAATGGCTGCGACGGGAGCATTGATTGCCGGCGATACCCACATCGCAAATGCTTTTGAAAACAGCCAAGGTCAGGTCCGTTGGGGCGGGCGCATTTCCAACATCGGCGCGTCGTACACGTTGATCCCCCTCGTGGCCGGCTCTTACGTCTACGGAGTCTGGCGAGACAATCCGAAATCGCGAGAAATCGGTGTGCTCGGAACGCAATCGCTGCTTGACAGTCTGATTGTGGTTGGTGTTTTGAAAGAGGTTTTTCGGCGCAATCGTCCGGACGAGAAGAATCCTGGCGACTTTTGGGGCGGTGGAACCTCATTTCCGTCAGGTCACGCGATTCAAGTCTGGTCCATCGCCTCGTTACTGGATCACGAATACAAGCACAAGAGGATTGTCGGGATAACTGCATACAGCCTGGCCGGAATCGTAAGCGTGGCGCGAATCGCCGCGCAAAAGCACTTCGCCTCGGATGTCGTCGCGGGAGGTTCGATGGGCTGGTTCATCGGCCGATTTGTGTATGAGACACACATGAGCCATCTCGCGCACAAACACGCATCGGTAATACCGATGATCGTCCCGCAAGTAGATCCGGTACAGAAGCGATTTGCCGTGTCGGTGGTTTTTCACTCCGCCCAGTAAGTGTCGCAAGCAAACGGTTGCGGTAAGCCGCCCGGTTCGGAGTCAATGAGCACTATCGGAATAATCGGCCTTTGCGAAGGAGAGAAACCCATGTCATCGGGAGCCACCACGGTCCTAGCTGATGTTCGCCTGCGAAGGGGTTCATTTTGTGCTGAAGAAATCCTCGCTGACGCCAAGAAATGCAGGCATTGCGGCGAATTTGTCAACGCGACCCTGTCGATGTAGGAGCCGTATTCACAGGAGGAGTTGTTATTGCTTGCATCTTGGCCGGCATGCAGCCAGCGTCTTCGGAGGGCATTCTTGCTGTTGGTGTATGGGCCATTTTTGTGCTCTTGTTTGCAAGAGTCTTTGGCCGCTGACCACACTGCGCAGAGTGTCGAACCAGCGTGAACCTCATTGACGCAGTTCCGCTCATCGACGGATGTGTCCTTGTTCGGTTTTAGGCGCGTCAGGTATGTAGACGTACCACGCGACGGCGAGCGCGGTGGACAAAGCAACGATAGCGATGATGAATATCCACGTACGCAGTGCTACGCGGCCAGGCCGGTTTCCCATGCGCGCATTATATGCAGCAGAAGGGAACGACTGACAAATCAGGTGACCGCACTCTCACGGCGGAGGGCAACAATTTTGCGAATGATGGAAACCTCTACGGATATAGCGTGGAGCAGTCGACCGGCGCGCTCACTCCGCTAACTGGTTCTCCTTTTTCGGTCGGATGTCCCAGTTCGGGCGTCAATGTCCCCGTAGATGGCGGAGTGCAAACAAGTTTTTTACCTGGCCAACTGCGGCACGTATTCCCGATGCTACTAAGTCACGCTGACTTCTGTGTAAGTGCCGTAGACCTCCCGCAAGGCCTCGCAGATTTCGCCTACGGTAGCGTACGCGCGGACCGCATTGATAATGTGAGACATGGTGTTGGCCGGGGAGATCTCTCCGTTGGCCGCGGCCTTGGGTTCCTGCGCGGCGGCGTTTTTCAAGGCGTCGAGCGCGCGCTGGACTTCTTCGTTTGACCGGCGAGAGCGAAGAGCTTTCAGCTTTGCGCTTTGCTGGCGGGCGACGGTCTCATCGATGTAGAGAATGTTCGGCGGCTCTTCCTGAATAGAAAATTCGTTCACGCCGACGATAATTTTTTCGTTCGCTTCAACCGCGCGCTGGTACTGATAGGCCGACTCTGCGATTTCCTTCTGCGGGTAACCGCGTTCGATGGCTTTGACCATGCCGCCCATCTGGTCCATCTTGTCGAAGTATTCGAAGGCGCCCTTTTCCATGTCGAGAGTGAACTTCTCGACGAAATAAGAACCGCCCAACGGATCGACGGTGTGCGCGACGCCGCTCTCGTAGGCGATGATCTGCTGGGTGCGCAGGGCGATGCGCGCCGCTTCTTCCGTGGGAAGGGCAAGAGCTTCGTCGTAGGAGTCGGTGTGTAGAGATTGGGTACCGCCTAGAACTGCGGCGAGCGCTTGAAGAGCGACGCGCGCGATGTTGTTCATGGGCTGCTGCGCGGGTAGCGAGACGCCGGCGGTCTGGGTGTGAAAGCGCATCAGCCAGGTGCGGGCGTTTTTGGCGCCGAACCGGTCTTTCATCAGGCGATACCAGATCTTGCGCGCGGCGCGGTACTTGGCGATCTCTTCGAAGAAGTCGTTGTGCGCGTTGAAGAAGAAACTGAGGCGCGGACCGAACTCGTCGACTTCAAGTCCCCGCTTGCGCGCCCACTCCACGTACTCGACGCCGTCGTAGATGGTGAAGGCGAGCTCCTGCAGTGCAGTCGATCCGGCTTCGCGGATGTGGTAGCCGCTGATTGAGATGGTGTTGAAGCGCGGAGTGAACTTCGAGCCGAATTCGAAGGTGTCGATGACCAGGCGCATGCTGGGCGCGGGCGGGTAGATGTATTCCTTCTGGGCAATGTATTCCTTGAGGATGTCGTTCTGGATGGTGCCGGAAATCTTCTTCCAGTCGGCCCCTTGTTTTTCGGCGACAACCAGGTACATCGCCCAAAGCACGCTGGCGGGCGAGTTGATGGTCATCGAGACGGTGGTTTTTTCGAGGTTGATGCCGTCGAAGAGGATTTCCATATCTTCGAGGGAGTCGATGGCCACGCCGCACTTGCCCACCTCGCCTTCGCTGGCAGGGTGGTCCGAGTCATAGCCCATCAGCGTGGGGAGATCGAAGGCGACCGAGAGTCCCCCGCCGCCGTGCTCGAGAAGATATTTGTAGCGGCGGTTTGTTTCTTCGGGCGAGGCGAAGCCTGAAAACATGCGCATGGTCCAGAGCTTGCCGCGGTAGCCGGTGGCGTGAATGCCGCGGGTGTAGGGCGGTTGCCCGGGGAATCCGAGGTAAGTCTCCTCGTTCCAGTCTTCGGGCAGGTCGGCCGGCGTATAGAGGCGGCGAATCGGGACATTGGAGATGGTGCTGAAGCGGGCATGCCCGTGTTCATCGACGTTGGTGCCGGTGAATGCACCAATTGGCTTTTCGGGCGTCTTCTCAAGGGTCGGAGCGAGAGTCTGCTCGGCCCAGTTTTTTTCGGCCTTGGAAGGATGACGTCCGTCGAAGACATCGGCAACGGGACTTTCGACGACCTGCGGCTTGGCGTATGGCTTCTTCTGCATAATCCCCACAATCTCTTCTTTGATGGTAGAGGAAGCCGAATCGCTGAGGCAAGGCGGCGAGAAATTCCGCGACTCTGCGACGGGCCGCGACAAAACTTGATGCGAGACTGCTGCAACGTTTCGGTCACACGTCCGAAAAATCTTCTGGCACTAATGTGCTACAGGCAGGGCTGTAATTCGATGGTACTTGACTTATGTAAATTGCCTCTAACAACTTAGCCGCACTTAAAAGAATTCTCCACGAGTTCCAAAGGAAGTCTCTTTCCCACTGCAATTTTCTGCGGTCATGGTTACTTTCGTGCCATTCGACAACTATCAATAAATGCAGCAAACACAGCAAATTCGTTTGGCAAGCACTTGGCGAGACGTTTGCAATATCGGAACGCGACGCTATCGGAGCGGAAGCCACCGCGGGTGTAGTGAACCGGTGAAGGATGGCCGTCACGAATTTAAGTGGGCTCTTTACCCAGGGAGATTCTCGATGAAGTTGCGACTCATGTTGTGCACAGTGCTGTTGGCGCTGGTTGCGATGCCTGCATTTGCGGACACGATCAGCTTCACCAACAAAGGCGGCCTTTCCATCGGTTCAGGCAGTATTAGCGCGACCTCGGTCATCAACAGCTTGAGTGTGGATGGTCAACTCATCCTCACGGGTCCAGTCGGTTCGCTGAACTTCGACACCGGAACCATCACCGGCGGCAGTTTCAGCGGCGGCGTATTTGCATTCAGCCTTGAAAATTCAGCGTTCATCATGGTCAATAACTTTGCTGGAACCATCAGCAAGATCGGCCATGACCTTTATGATCTGGTCGGAACCTTCTCCGGTATCGACCACGGAATCGCGTTCACCGGAACTACGAACCAGGTCTTCAGCCTGAGCAGGGACGATGATGGCCGTGAATGCTTCCGCAATCTGCGGGGCGAAACGACAATCACGACGGCAGCGGTTCCTGAGCCCAGCACGCTGACGTTCCTGGGTACGGGCTTGATTGGTCTTGCGGGCGTCGTGCGCCGCAAACTGGCAGCGCGAGCCTAAGTCGGTTTTAGTCGGATAAGTTACGGTACACTGCGCTCGGCACGTTCGAGAGAGATCTTGGGCGTGGGTCGGGCGCAGTTTTTGTTTCGCTACGGAAGAATGTCTGTCAAAGGTCGCTGTAGATAGATTGACACTGTGCGGTGGGGACGCGCGCCCGACAGCCGGTTGGGACCCTTCGGTTGGGCGGTCGGCGTTAGGCATGCTGTGGCGGTCGCTACGAAGCCAGGCTGTTGCGCTCACAAAAGCCGGGCGCGTACTCGGCAAACGAAGTTTGTGGTACCGCAAACGGTAACGCGGGTGATTTTTTCTTGACAATATTCGCCTTGACGTGGTGTAGTCTCAACCTAACCTCCCGCTCTGTACTTTGAGGACCAATCGAACGCGGTTACTCAAGGTTATGAGCCGAAGCGGTAAGTTACCAGCGCCCGCAATCCCCCCGCGGAACGCCTCCCCAGTTAGCGAGCAGCCTAAGCTGCCCACGCACCGTTACGTGGCAGTGGGTGGAGTTCTTCAGCATGGCGATTTTGCGAGGCATGCCTGATTTGACTTCGACGATATCCAGCACTCAACGAAAGCGCCCACTCACTATCAATCTGGCGACGCCTGCGAATGGACATCCGCAAAATGCAGAACCGCGCCCGCTCCATCTTCTGATGGCGGGATTCGAAGCCCTGGATCTGGTCAACGTCGGACTGCTAGTGACGAATATGGGCGGGCAACTGCTGCTCGCGAATCATACGGCGGAGCAGATTCTGGACACGCGCGATGGGCTGGAAGTTACCACCGGGGAAACAGTGCGCACGTCACTGAAATCGAGTCCAGCGCTCAACTTACTGGTGGAAGCGGCGAGCAAGGCGCAGCCATCGGAATTGGGAGATGCGATTCTGGCGATCCGTAGGCCTTCGGGAAAGAGGCCCTTCACGCTGGTAATTCGTCCGGTGCAAGCAGCGAGTTCGGCGACAGATCCGTCGACGCCCACGACTCTGATTTTTATTCTCGATCCGGAATTTCCGGTGGAGACGGCCGAAGAGGAACTGCGGCAACTTTACGGGCTAACATCGACCGAAGCTTGTCTCGCGAATTTGCTGATGGAAGGCAAGACGCTGGACGATTGCTGCGAGATCCTCGGGATTCGCCGATCGACAGCGCGCACCCATCTGCAGCACGTGTTTGAAAAAGTTGGAGTACAGCGGCAAAGCGAGTTGGTGTCGTTGCTGCTGAAGAGCATTGGCCTGGTACGTACGGGTGTGAAGAAGAGCAAAAGCCGCACGGCAAAACCCTCCATCGGCGAAGTCAAAGAAGCCGGCAAGTAAGTTCGTGGGCCCTCCTCGAAATTCCTCCTTTGGCAGACTAATAACGCGTACGCATGCATCCGTCGGGCTCGTCAGTAAGGCGCCGAGAGATGAACCTGAATTTCCAATCAGTGCAATGCGGTTCATCCCTGAAATGAATGATTTTTGCCCCAGTCAATGGCGCCTGCGAGAGCTTACATAGAGCGAAATGCCCCTGTAAATATAAGAAAACAATGATTATTTTGACCTACAATTGTAAGGCTGGTGTAAAGGAAGTCGTGCTATGATGAAGCGTTCACGGGTACCTCCTCCCCCGAAACCTCCGAGGAGCGAATCCACTTGATGTCACGAAAATTTCTTGTAGCTCAGATGTGTCTCACCCTGCTTGTGTGCATGGCGGCTCGCGCACAGAGCGCGCCGAAACTCACGGCAGCGCAGATTGTCGACAAAAACATTGCAGCCCGCGGCGGGCTGCAGGCCTGGCGGTCACTGCAAACGATGACCTGGAAAGGCAAGATGGACGCGGGCACCGGCGATTCGGTGGCACGTAGCCGTGCAATGTCGACGACATCAATGCGCCAGGCGCGCGCGATGAGTGCGGCAAACGCAAAAGCCGCCGCCGAAGTGAAACAGGTGCAGCTACCCTTCACCTCTGACTGGAAGCGCGGCCACAAGCAGCGTACCGAAATTGAATTCGCCGGCAAGACATCGGTGCAGGTCTACGATGGATCGAACGGCTGGCTGCTGCGTCTGTACCTGAATCGCAACGACTACGAGCCGTTCAACGCCGATCAGTTGAAGGCGCAGTCACAGGCAGCCGACATCGACGGATACCTGGTGGACTACGCGGCCAAGGGGAACAAGGTTGATCTGGAAGGCGTCGAGAAAGTGGAAGGTAAAGACGCGTACAAGCTCAAGGTGACACAGAAGAGCGGTGACGTGCGCTACGTTTGGGTCGATACGACGTCGTTCCTGGATGTGCGGCTTTCAGGCGCGCAGCGGCGCATGGATGGAAAGATGCACAACGTCTACATTTACCAGCGCGACTTCCGTGCGGAGAACGGATTGATGATTCCGCACACCTTGCAAACGGTGGTGGATGGCTATCACGATGCCCACAACATGGTCGTCGAGAGCGTTGTGATCAATCCTAAGCTGGCGGATACGCTGTTCACCAAACCGCAGTAATCAGGTTTCAAGGGAGGCGGCCCCACGGCCGCCTTCTGAGTGATGCGGCAATGAGGATCTTGCTGTACTGCAATCATCCCCCCGACAGCATCCGCAGGGTGATGGTCGAATGATCTCCCCCCGTTGATCGCCAGGTTCAGGTTTAGTTGAGAATGTCAGAACGCGCGACAGTTCTTCCGGGATGTGAGTGGAAAACGGTGGAACGTTGCGCAATCTGAGTGTGGGGCTGAGATCATGAATAAGCCGGCGCTCGTCGGTTCGTTGGTAGTTGTTGCCCTTGGGGCGTTCTTCGCAGGTCGTTACACGCGCAAAGCCTCTCCGGAAGATCACGCAAAAGCCAAGCACATTCTGTATTACGTGGACCCGATGCATCCGGCGTACAAGTCGGACAAGCCGGGTACCGCACCGGATTGCGGCATGGCGCTTGAACCGGTCTACGAAGGTGATGACCTGGCTTCGAAGCTGCAACCCGGTCCGGGTGGGGTGGCGATCGCCGAAGACAAACAGCGACTGATCGGCGTGCAGGTGGAGCAGGTGGAGAAAAACTCCGGCTCGCGAATGGTGCGAACCACAGGACGCGTCGCCGCGAACGACAATTTTGTCTACAAGCTGATGGCGGGAACCGATGGCTGGGTTCAGTCGCTGAACGACAATCCGGTGGGAACCGTGGTGAAGAAGGATCAACTGCTGGCGACGTTCTATAGCCGCGAGTTCCGCAACGCCGAGCAGGCCTATATCGGATCGTTGGCCAGCATCGATCGCGTGAAGGCGACCCGCACAACCGACGATTCGAACCGGCTGAGCGATTCGAGTGTCCGCATCAACGAAGAGCAACTACGCACGCTCGGCATGAGCGAGTCGCAGATCAAAGAGCTTGGGAACACGCGGCAGATCACAGGAGATATTCAAATCGTGTCGCCCGCTGAAGGCATCGTGCTGGCGCGAGATATTTCTCCAGCACAGAGGTTTGACAAGGGCACGGAACTCTATCGCATTGCGGATCTGAGCAAGGTTTGGATTCTGGCGGATCTGTTCGGGGATCAGGCGGAAGCCTTGAAGCCGGGAATGCGGGTCACGGTCCACGTCCGCGAATTGGGAAAGACGACCAGCGCAAAGGTTTCTGACGTTCCACCGCTGTTTGACTCGGTTTCGCGGACCTTGAAGCTGCGGCTGGAGGCCGACAATCCGGGACTGCTGCTGCGTCCTGAGATGCTCGTGGACGTGGAGTTCAACGTTCCGGCTCCGGTGGGGATTTCGGTTCCGCAGGAAGCGGTGCTGGACAGCGGTCTGCAGAAGATCGTTTACGTGGAGACGAGCGATGGCGTATTCGAGCCTCGTGTCGTGGAACTTGGTTCGGTGTTCGCGGGCCGGGTGAGCGTGAAACGCGGACTGGTTGAGGGCGATCGTGTGGTGACGTCGGGGAACTTCCTGATCGATTCGGAAAGCCGGATGAAACCCGCGCGGGCACAGACCATGAACGAGAAGCACGAGACGCCAGCGGCCAAGGTCATGCCGAAGATGCAGAACGCGAGCATGGCGAGTGCGGCGGACACGGTGCACGACCCGGTGTGCGGAATGTCGATCGAGCGCAGCAAGGCGGTGTCGAGCGGACATACGGAAACGTACAACGGAGAGACGGTCGCATTCTGCTCAGATAAGTGTCGAGATAAGTTTAAGGCGAACCCTGCGAAGTATCTGGACGACAAACTAAAGACCGCAGCCAACTCCGGAGCGGGGCGCCAGGATGATTAATCGCGTTATCGGCTTCTCGGTCCGGAACAAGTTTCTAATATTTGCGTTCGTCGCAGCGGCCTGCATCTGGGGTGCGTGGTCGATGATGCATTTGCCGCTCGATGCAACACCGGACCTGAGCGAAACGCAAGTCATCATTCTTTCCCGCTGGGATCGCAGCCCCGACATCATTGAAGACCAGGTTACGTACCCGATCATCTCGGCGATGACGGGAGCGCCGAAGGTGCGCACGGTTCGTGGGATCTCGGATTTCGGCTTCTCATACGTTTACGTTATTTTCGACGAAGGCACGGACATCTATTGGGCGCGTTCGCGCACGCTTGAGTATCTTTCCGGGGTTACCTCGCGATTGCCGCAGGGAGTGAAGACCGAGATCGGGCCTGACGCGACGGGGCTTGGGTGGGTATTCCAGTACGTTCTTAAAGATACTTCCGGGAAACACACGCTTGCAGAACTGCGTTCGTATCAAGACTGGTATCTGAAGTACTACCTGAAAGCGATTCCCGGAGTGGCGGAGGTCGCGTCCCTCGGCGGATTCACGCAGCAGTATCAAATCAACGTCGATCCGAACCGGTTGCGCTCGTACGGAATTCCGATTTCGAAGGTCGTGGCGGCAGTGCAGAGTGGCAACAACGAGACCGGCGCACGGCTGCTGGAGTTTGGTGGCGCGGAGTACATGATCCGCGGACGAGGCTATGTGAAGTCGCCCAAGGATCTGGAGCAGATCGTCCTCGCAAACGAGAAGGGTACGCCGATCCGCATTAAAGACGTCGGCGAGGTTGTGCTGGGCCCGGACATCCGTCGCGGCGCAGCGGATCTGGATGGAACCGGCGAAGTGGTGTCGGGCATCGTCATCATGCGCGAGGGCAGCAACGCGCTCGATGTGATCGGTCGCGTGAAGGCACGCCTGAAGGAAATTGAGCCGGGAATGCCGGAGGGCGTGAAGGTCGTTCCGATCTATGACCGGTCGGAATTGATCCACCGCTCGATCGCAACCGCCCGTTCGACGCTGATTGAAGTCGTGATCACCGTTGTAATCATCATCCTGATCTTCCTGTGGCATTTCCCGAGCGCCGTAATTCCGGTCGTCACGATTCCGGTCACGATTCTGATTACGTTCATTCCGCTGCAGTACAGCGGCATGAGTATCAACATCATGTCGTTGGCGGGCCTGGCGATTGCCTGCGGCGAACTGGTGGATGCGGCGATCGTGGTCGTCGAGCAGACGCACAAGAAGCTCGAAGTGTACGAGCGGTTAGGCCAACCGTTCCGCTACGACGAAGTGATCCTCGAAGCGGTCAAGGAAGTTGCGGGTCCCACATTCTTCGCGCTGCTGGTCATCGCCGTGGCGTTTCTCCCGGTGCTCGTTCTTGAGGGACAAGAGGGGAAACTCTTCCGCCCGCTCGCCTATACGAAGAACTTCGCCATGCTGGTGGCCGCGGTGCTCGCATTGACGCTCGATCCTGCGTTGCGGCTCTTGCTGGTTCGCAAGCCACGCACCCTTGGTTTGGAAGAGGGCGGGATCAGGAAATTCTTCTCGTCGCTGCTGGGCGGCAAGATCCGTCCCGAGGAAAAGCATCCGATTACCGGCCCGCTGATGCGGATTTACGATCCGATCGTTCGCTGGACGCTGCGCTGGAAGACGCAGGTGATCGTGGGCGCGTTGGTGCTGGTGGTCCTGACGGTCCCGCTGTTCTGGGTGATCGGTTCGGAGTTCATGCCGCCTTTGGAAGAAGGCTCGCTGCTCTACATGCCGACGACAATGCCCGGAATTTCGATTGGCGAGAGCCAGCGGTTGCTGCAGGCGACTGACGCGATCCTGAAGAGCTTCCCGGAAGTGAATCACGTTTTGGGCAAGACGGGCCGTGCAGACACGGCCACAGATCCTGCGCCACTTTCGATGCTTGAAACGGTCATCGTGCTGAAGCCACATTCGGCATGGCGGAAGACGCACACATGGTATTCGTCGTGGGCTCCGGATTTCATGCTGCCGGTGTTGCGGCACATCACTGCGGATCACATTTCCGAGCAGGACTTGATCGCGGAGATGAATCAAGCGCTGAAGATTCCGGGCCTGTCGAATTACTGGACAATGCCGATTCGCGGACGCATCGAGATGCTGACCACGGGCATTCGAACGCCCGTGGGCCTGAAGATTCAGGGCAAGGACATTCAGAAGATCCAGGAGATCGGCCGTCAAGTAGAGGACGTGCTCTCGACTGTGCCGGGCACGCGGAGTGTATTCGCCGAGCGCACAGGCGACGGATATTTCCTGGACGTTCAGTGGGACCGCAACGCGCTGGCGAGCTTCGGGCTGTCGGTGGAAGAGGCCCAGAACGCGCTGTCCACGGCTGTGGGCGGCGAGAACGTAAGCACGACCGTCGAAGGCCGCGAACGCTATCCGATCAACGTGCGCTACAAGCGGGATTTCCGCTCCGATCTTGATGCGCTGGGTAAGGTGCTGGTGCCGGCCAGCGGCGACAAGCAGATCCCGATTTCAGAGCTGGCAACGCTGCGCATGCTGAATGGGCCTGCGATGATTCGCAACGAAGACGGCTTGCTCACTGGCTACGTCTTTGTCGACCTCGCGGACCGCGCGCCGGGGGATTACGTTGCGCAGGCGAGAAACGAACTGCAGAAGAAACTGCAACTGCCGACCGGGTACTCCGTGTTCTGGAGCGGACAGTATGAGTCCGCCGAGCGTGTACGCCAGCGCTTGATGCTGGTTGTGCCGGTCACTGTGGCGATCATTCTGTTCCTGCTGTATGCGAACACGCGGTCGTTGGCCAAGACGGCGATCATCACGCTGGCAGTGCCGTTCTCAGCGGTGGGTGCGCTGTGGATGGTCTACCTGCTTGGCTACAACATGAGCATTGCGGTGTGGGTCGGCATCATTGCGCTGCTGGGCATCGATGCAGAGACGGGCGTGTTCATGCTGCTCTATCTCGATCTCGCATACGAGAAGGCAGTCCGCGAACACGGGCATTTGACGCGCGGACAGCTCTACGAAGCGATCGTGGAAGGTGCTGCGAAAAGATTACGTCCGAAGTTCATGACTTTCGCGACGATGAGCATCGGCCTGATCCCGATTCTCTGGTCTACGGGAGCCGGATCGGCGATCATGAAGCGAATCGCGGCGCCGATGGTGGGCGGCATCCTGACGTCGTTCCTCCTGGAGTTGCTGGTTTATCCAGCGATTTATGCGTTCTGGCGGCAGGGATCGATTGCGGTTGAATCGGGAGAGACCGGCGAGGACGGCAAATCGCTTTCAACGACCAGTTATCTGGAGTTGGGATCCCCACGAGTGCGGGTGTGATCCGGCTGGTATGGTAATCCTTCAAACAGATGCAGGTTGGATCCCAGGTTAGCGTCCGAACAACGAACGCTCACCTGAGGCACTCTCCCAGCGTCGAAAGCGGGATATCGTCTCGCTCTTTTCTCGTAGGAAGGTTGTCCATTCCCACGCGCTTCGGTCTGGCGCAGTGCAATCCGTTCACAAAATTTACAAGCTGCAATAATTTGCCCGAAACACGCCATTGACACGGGCGAGAGCGCACCTTAGCATCGCGAGTCAAGCGACTGCATTCGAGGCATTCTGCCGCCAATCGAGGAAGTGAGACTTTTCCATGAGCCTGCGCGATTTTCTGTCCAAACAGTTCATTGATGTTATTGACTGGGTTGAACCCGAAGACGGCATTCTTGCCTACCGCTTTCCGATGCAGGACCGTGAGATTCAGAATGGCGGCAAGCTCACCGTGCGTGATTCGCAGATGGCGGTTTTCGTGAACGAGGGCCGCGTGGCCGATGTGTTTGCGCCCGGCCTGTACACGCTCAACACGAATACCCTGCCGATTCTCACGTACCTGATGAACTGGGATAAGGCGTTCAAGTCGCCGTTCAAATCGGACGTGTACTACTTCTCTACGCGGCTGCAGACGAACCAGCATTGGGGAACACAGAATCCGATCACGATCCGCGATAAGGAATTTGGGGCGATCCGCCTGCGCGCTTTTGGGATTTACGCTTACCACATCTCTGACCCAAAGGTTTTCTATACCAAGGTCAGCGGGACGCGGGACACGTACAGCGTTCCGGATCTCGAAGGGCAGCTTCGAAACACAATCGTCGGGCGCATTACCGATACATTCGCCGGCAGCCAAGTTCCGTTCCTCGACATGGCAAGCAATCAGGTGACGCTCGGAGAAAAGATCGCAGGGCAACTGAAGCCGGGATTCACCGAACTAGGGCTGACGCTCGACAACTTTGTTGTCGAGAATCTGTCGCTACCGGACGAACTGCAGAAGATTCTCGATCAGCGCATTGGCATGAACATGGTCGGCGACATGGGACGCTACACACAGTATCAGGTGGCGCAGTCGATTCCGGTGGCCGCGGCGAATGAAGGCGGCGGAACGGCTGGAGTGGGCGCTGGGCTAGGCGCAGGCATCGCAATGGGGCAGGCGATGATGGATGCACTGAAGCAGGGAAGCGCGTCATCGGGGTCGGGCGGGAGCGCGCCCGCGGGTGGCGGAGCCGCCGCGGCCGGTTTTGCGGCTCCGACAGCGTCGGCCGAGACAAAGTTTTGCCTGAACTGCGGGCAGTCGATTCCGAAGGTGAGCAAGTTCTGTCCAAATTGTGGTCAGGCCCAGCCACAATAAACACGCGACAATGAATGGAATCGAGTGGATCGTCGAGGCTCACGGGTGCGTCCCGGAATCATTGAGCGACGGCGCGACCCTGCGCGCGCTATTTGCGCGGATCGTGGATGAGCTGCAACTGCGGCCCGTCGGTGAGACGCAGTGGCATCAGTTTCCGAAGACGGGCGGGATCACAGGCCTCTGCGTGTTGGCCGAATCGCATCTCGCCGTTCATACCTTCCCGGAATTCCAGTCGCTTTGCCTGAATCTTTTCTGCTGTGTGCCGCGACGGGAGTGGGACTTCGATGCTCGACTCAAGCAGCTCTTTGGCGCGCACACAGTCACCATCCAGAGCGTGGCGCGTCCGTATGGTGCTCAGATTGATGTGGCGAGCGATGCGCATGGGATCGGAACGACGCCGTTGTTCGGGAGCGCGAATCGATGAGCCAGCCTTCGGGCACCTGTCCGAATTGCGGCGCGACGGTAGTGTTCCGCTGGTCGAGCAGCGTGCAGACGGTCTGCGAGTATTGCAAATCGATCCTCGTGCGTACCGATGTCGACCTGCAGAAGGTGGGCCAGGTGGCTGATCTCCCCCCTGATAGCTCGCCCGTCCAGATCGGAACCGAAGGCGTCTACAACCACAAGGCGTTTGTAGTGATCGGCCGGATCATCTACGACTACGAGCAGGGAAGCTGGAACGAGTGGCACATCGTGTTCAACGATGGCACCGATGGATGGTTGTCGGATGCGCAGGATGAGTATGCCGTGTCGTTCGCAGCTCCGGGGCGCAAGGTGCCCGACGCGGCGCAGTGCGAGGTGGGGCAGGACTGTGCCTGGGACAACCAGCGCTATACCGTCACAACGATCACGAGCGCGCACTACCGCGGGGTCCAAGGGGAGTTGCCGTTCCAGTACTGGGATAAAGAGAACGTGACGTTCGTCGATCTGCGTACGCAGACAGGCAAGGTCGCGACGATTGATTACAGCGACGAGAAACCTGCTTTGTATCTCGGTGAGATGGTGGAATTCGATTCACTTGGTCTCAAGAACTTGCGCGCGTTCGAGGGGTGGTCATGAGCACGGGCCCGACTCCTCCAACGAAGCCGCAGGTGAAAGCGCTGAATTGCCCCGGTTGCGGCGCCGCGTTGACCGTTCGATCGTTCGGGAATGCGGTGACGATCGTTTGCGACAGCTGCCACTCGATCCTGGATGCGAAACATCCGAATCTCCAAATTCTGCAACGATTCAAAGTTGCGACGGATGAGGTTCGGCCGCTGATTCCGCTCGGCACACGCGGAAAAATTCGCGGCACGGATTATGCAGTGATCGGCTTCCAGCGGCGGACGATTCACGTAGACGGGCTTCCTTACAGCTGGCACGAATACGTTCTGTTCAACCCATACAAGGGTTTCCGCTATCTCACCGAATACAACGGGCACTGGAATGATGTCAGCATCTTAAAGGCGCTGCCCGAGGTGCATTCGTACGGCATCACGCCGACCGTGCGATACCTGGGCGAGACGTATCGGCACTTTCAGACCGCTCAGGCTGGGACTTCGTTTGTGCTCGGCGAGTTTCCCTGGCAGGTGCGCGTAGGTGAGAGTGCGGTGGTTGCGGATTACGTATCTCCGCCGCGCGTGTTGTCGAGTGAACAGACGGGGAATGAAGTGACCTGGTCGATGGGCGAGTACATCGCCGGGAACGACGTTTGGAAGGCGTTTCGGTTACCCGGCAGTCCGCCGGATGCTGTGGGCGTTTACGAGAACCAACCGTCGCCGATGGGCGCGCAGACAAAGGCGATCTGGGTCGCGTTCGCAGGATTTTTGTTGCTGCTGGTGGTGATGATGATTGGCTTCGATATCATCGCGACCAACAAGCAGGTATTCACGGGATCCTACCGCTACGATTCTAATCAGCGTGGAGAAGCGTCGTTTGTGACGGACGAGTTCGACCTGCCCGGCCACACCTCGAACGTCGAGGTAAAAACCACGACCGATGTGAACAATCGCTGGATTTACCTGAACTATGCGCTGATCAATGAAGACACGGGCAAGGCCTGGGATTTCGGCCGCGAGGTGAGCTACTACCACGGTTACGATTCGGATGGCTCGTGGACGGAGGGCGGACAGAACGACAGCGTGGCAGTGCCGAGCGTTCCGGCGGGACGATATTACTTGCGCGTGGAGCCGGAGGGAGACCCTGGGTACGGCGTCACGTATTACACGGTTACGGTCAAGCGCGATGTTCCGCAGTATTCGCTTTATGGCCTGGCGCTACTGGCCTTGCTGATTCCGGCTGTCTTGCTAACGTGGCGCACGCTGAGCTTCGAGCATTTGCGTTGGGCCGAGAGTGATCACCCGCCGATCAAATGGGGGAACGACGAATGATCCGCAGTCTCTATTTGCTTTATGGCGCCGTCGTAATGGCAGTGCTGAGCGTGGCGCAATACCAGGGCTGGAGCCTGGCGCGGATGAACGAAGTGAAGAACGTGCCGCGTTCGATTCGCGACAATCCCGGCGCCTATCGTTCCATCTACAGCTCGTATCACCACTACACGGGAGGGAAATGAGATGGATGCGCTTTTGAAAAGCATAGTGAATGCGGTTGTCTTCGCGTTTCTCGGCATCGTGGTCTTTACAGTCGTCTTCGTCGTGATGGACAAGGTGACGCCTTATCACCTCTGGAAGGAGATCGTGCAGGAGCACAACACAGCGCTCGCGATCCTGGTAGGCGCGATGTCGATTGGCATCTGCATCATTATTGCGGCGGCGGTGCACTAAAGCGGTGGGAATTCTCCTCTTCATTTCGGTTCTGCTCATCGCGGCCTGCGGACTGATCTATGAGTTGATCGCGGGCACGCTGGCTAGCTATCTGCTGGGCGACAGCGTCCTGCAGTTCTCGACCATCATTGGCTGCTATCTGTTCGCGATGGGAATCGGAAGCGCGTTGACGCGCTATATCCACCGCGGACTGGCGTACCGGTTCGTGTGGATCGAACTGATGCTAGGAGTGATCGGCGGATTTTCGTCGGCGCTGCTGTTCTTGGCGTTCGCGTATTCGCAGGGATTTCAGTTGATCATGTATGCGCTGGTGATGGTGATCGGGGTGCTGGTTGGGCTCGAAATTCCGATCTTGATGCGGATCGTGAAAGAGAGATATGCCTTTCGCGACGTTGTAGCGCATGTACTGACATTTGATTATTTAGGGGCGCTCGGGGCTTCGCTGCTGTTTCCAATTTTGCTGGTGCCGTATCTCGGGTTGGTACGCTCGGCGATGCTGTTTGGGCTGATCAACGTGGGCGTGGCGTTGTGGAGCACGTTTTTATTTGCGAAGCAGTTGCCGGCTGCGCGTGGATTACGCATTGCTTGCGTACTTGTGATTTGCGGGCTGGCGGTTGGGATGGCGCAGGCGAAACGCATTACGACTGCCGCCGAAGACAACATTTACGCGGACGAAATCATTTTTGCTCGCGACACGCGCTACCAGCACATTGTCTTGACACGCTTCAAAGATGACATTCGGTTGTTTTTGAACAGCCACTTGCAGTTCAGCTCACGCGATGAGTATCGCTATCACGAGGCGTTGATTCATCCGGGATTGTCGGCTGTACCCACGCCACGGCGAGTGCTGGTGCTTGGTGGGGGAGACGGGCTGGCGGTGCGCGAGATCCTGAAATATCCGCAGGTGGAGAGCGTAACCCTTGTGGATCTCGATCCAGAGATGACCCGTCTGTTTACCACGCATCCGATGTTGACGGCGCTGAATCAGAAGTCTTTTCAGAATTCGCGTGTTCACATTATTAATGCGGATGCCTTTCCGTGGGTCGATTCGAACAGCGACAGCTTCGATTTCATCGTGGTCGATTTTCCGGATCCTACGAATTATTCGCTTGGCAAGCTATACACCACTGCTTTCTACAAAGCAGCTGCTCGCCATCTGAGTGCACAAGGGTTGATGGTGGTCCAGAGCACGTCGCCGATGTTTGCCCGCGACTCGTACTGGTGTATTGTCGAAACTCTCAAGCAGGCAGGGCTGAAGACGTATCCGTATCACGTGTATGTTCCTTCATTCGGCGAGTGGGGATTCGTGATCGCATCTGGCCACGAATACCTTCCGCCAGCCTCGCTGCCCGCGGGGTTGCGTTTCGTCAGTGTTGACGGGCTTCCCACGCTGTTCCAATTCCCACCCGACATGTCCCCGATGAATATGCCGCCGAACCGGTTGAATGACCAGGTCCTGGTGCGCGCCTACGATCAGGATTGGAAGGACATCAGCCATTGAAGGTTTCGCGCCGCAAGTTTCTGCAAGCCGGCAGCGCGGTGCTGGTGGGATTGTCGGTTAAGGGCGCTCGGTCAATCAGCGGATCCTTCGTTAACGATTCGTTTCAGCTTGGTCACCAGCTTCGCGATCGTGGTTCGTTCCCCACGGTCCGGCGCACCGAGAGACACGCCGTTGTCATTGTCGGAGGTGGTATTGCGGGGTTAAGCGCTGCCTGGCGGCTGAACAAGCACGGTTTCCACGATTTCGTTTTGCTCGAGATGAACGAGCAACTGGGCGGAAATTCGCGGTGGGGGCAGAACGAGATCACCGCGTATCCTTGGGCCGCGCACTATGTTCCCGTTCCAGGTCCGAAAGCGACGTACGTGCGTGAACTCTTTGCAGAATTGGGAGTGCTGAAGAACGGCGAGTGGGAGGAGCGCTACCTGTGCTTTGCGCCGCAGGAGCGTCTTTATTTATATGGCCGGTGGCAAGATGGGATCGAACCGGCGGTTGGGCTTAGCGCTGATGACCGAGACCAGTTCAAGCGGCTGGAAGATTTCATTCATCAGTTTCGAGCGACTGGAGGCTTTACGATTCCGATGGAGCGCGGCTTGTCGTCGAGCCAAACCGATCTGGATCGTATTTCGTTCGAAGAATGGCTGCGCCAGCGAGGGATGAGTTCGCGCGTGTTGCACTGGTATATGAATTATTGCTGCCGCGACGATTACGGCGCGCTTGCGGCGGACACGTCCGCCTGGGCGGGCATCCACTACTTCGCGTCGCGAGAACCGGAGGAGAAAGGTCCATTGACCTGGCCCGAAGGCAATGGATGGATCGTGAAGCGATTGCTCGAGCGAGTGGAATCGTTTGTTCGCACGGGAGCGACAGTCCATCGCATTGAGCAACGTAAGAACGATCTCAGCGTCTACAGCGGCGATACCGAGTACCGCGCACAATTTGTCATCTTCGCGGCGCCGACGTTTCTCGCGCCTTATCTAACAGAAGGAATGGCGCCCCTGCCGGATTTCGAATATTCGCCCTGGCTCACCGCCAATCTCACGCTGGATCGCTTGCCCGCGAACTATGGAACGGATATCCCGTGGGACAACGTCGTGATGAATTCGCCGACATTGGGATACGTCGATGCAAGGCATCAGACGGTGCAAAGTCACGTCGAACGGACGGTGTGGACGTTTTACTGGGCGCTGGCGGAAGGAGCACCGGCTGAAAATCGCAAGCTGCTGCTGGAGAAAGATTGGGGGTATTGGAAAGAAGCGATTCTGCACGACCTTGAGCGCGTGCATCCCGATATCCGGCAGTGCGTGTCGCGTATCGACATGATGCGCTTCGGTCATGCCATGGCGCGGCCGAAGCGCGGAGCGATTTTCTCTGAAGAGCGACGTCGGCTGGCGAAGCTCGAAGGACGCCTGCTATTTGCGAATTCGGATCTCAGCGGGCTTTCGATTTTCGAAGAGGCCCAGTATCGCGGTGTGCGGGCGGCGGAGAAGGCGCTGGAGATGTTGGCGAGATAAGCGCGAAAGCCACGATTGTGTCGCCCTTCGGCGCGTCTGTATTTTCGAGTTCTTTCAATATCTCGGACTCGAGATCGTCCGGATCCACTTGCATCTCGCATGCGGAGATCTCTGCTTGAGTAGCGCCCTGAAAGCAAAGCTCGCAGACCCCCAAGCCGCCTTCCGAGAGGATGGGTGGCCCGAATGCGCGGCAGGTGATCGGCCGAGACGTGTAGAGGTCGCACATTCCGGTGTCCGGGTCGAGCGCCGGGCAGGGCTCGTCGTTGGCGAAGGCTTCGAATTGTTCTTCGGCGTTCTCGTCTAGAATCCCCGACTTCGGATCGCCGGGGAAGTCTGGTGTCAGTCGAGAAACGCTTTCTTGCGCGCGGGTGCGGACACGCACAGCGCGTTCGGGATCGCAAGTTTCCAATTCCTTCAGGCCAACTTGCAAGCGCAGGGCATCGAGTGGGCTGATCGCGAAGACGCCGATGCAACACTGGGTGCACCCCGGACGGCAGACCAGCCAGTGTCCGCTCCGCTGGGTCGCGTCCGCGAGTGCGGCGTCAATAATCTGGACGAGCCGCTTGTCAGCAGCGGGTAAACGGGGAAGACCCATAGGAAGAGGATAACTCGGCTGATTGCAAGTTAGCGATGGAAGTGCGGCGGGCGGGACGGCCCCCGGACAGCCGTCGGGACGGCGGCGCCACACAGCGCGCGCAGGCCGCAAACGAGTTCGGGAGATCGGCGTCGTTGCGGTAGTTGGCTAGCCGTGGCCCCCGGCACCTGTCAATTCACGCACAATGTTTCCCACGAAGGCCTTGGCATCGCCGAAGAGCATCAGGGTGTTATCGAGGTAATAAAGAGGATTGTCGATGCCGGCAAATCCCGGGCTCATTCCGCGCTTGATCACCATCACGGTGCGCGCTTTGTCGACGTCGAGAATCGGCATGCCGTAGATCGGGCTGGAGGCGTCGTTGCGTGCCGCAGGATTGGTGACATCGTTTGCTCCAATCACCAACGCAACATCGGTCTGCGGAAAATCGCCGTTAATGTCATCCATGTCCATCAGGCGATCGTACGGAACGTCAGCTTCCGCGAGGAGAACATTCATGTGGCCCGGCATGCGTCCGGCGACCGGATGAATGGCGAAACGCACGTCGACACCTTTTTTGTTGAGCGCATCGTAGAGTTCGCGCACCTTGTGCTGCGCCTGCGCCACCGCCATTCCGTATCCGGGTACAACCACGACTTTGTTTGCTGCCGACAGAATCGCGGCGGCTTCTTCAGCGGTGGCACTGTGCACCTGCTGCGCTTCCTGGCCAGCGGCAGCGCTGGCCTGCACCTGACCGAATGCTCCAAAGAGCACGTTGGTGAACGAACGGTTCATCGCCTTCGACATGATCACGGAAAGAATCAACCCCGAAGATCCGTCGAGCGCGCCCGCGACGATGAGCAGCTTGTTGTTCAACACAAAACCCATCGCGGCGGCGGAGAGTCCGGCGTACGCGTTCAAGAGCGAGATGACGGTCGGCATGTCAGCGCCGCCAATGGGGATCACGAGGAGCACGCCAAAGCCCAGGGCGATGGCGAGCATGAATGGGTACAGTTGTCGCGCTTCGGGATGCAACACGAGGTAAATGCCGATCACGAGAGCGATACCGAGCAGCAAGAAGTTGACGAAGTTTTGCCCTTTATAGGTGAGCGGTCTCTGCGGAAGGATCTCCTGCAGCTTTCCGGCCGCCATCAAGCTTCCGGTGAAGGTGAGCGATCCGAGTATCACTTCCATGGACAGGACTGCCATCATGAAGCGAGTAATGTTCGGCGAGCGCAGATAAAACTCGGCAGTACCGACAAGCGTGACGCAAAGCGCGCCGAATGCGTGGCTCAGCGCAGTTCGCTGGGGGACAGCGGTCATTTGCACGCGGCCCAGCGGCACGCCGATGATGCTGCCGAGCACCAAAGCGATTGCGATCCACTTGTAATCGACGATGCCTTCGTGGAGCAGCGTGCCCGCGATCGCGAGCACCATGCCCAGTTCTCCAGCCCACACACCATGGCGCGCGGTGGTGGGAGAACTCATCCACTTGAGCGAAAGAATAAAGAGGGCGCTCGCGACGAGGTAGATGACTTCGATGACGATTGGGCTGGCGGCGAATTCGTTCATGGCCTGCTTGCCGGTCGACTGGACTTGAACATCTTCAGCATGCGGTCGGTGATCATGAACCCGCCCACAATATTGCTGGTGGCGGCGATCACCGCGATGGTTCCCAGGACGGCGGAGAGCGTGCTCTTGTGCTCGCCGACCAGAACAATCGCCCCTACCACTGCGATCGCGTCGAGGGCGTTGGTTAGCGACATGAGCGGTGTGTGAAGCAGTGGGGAGACGCGCCGGATCACTTCAAATCCGATGAATCCGGCGAGCATGAAGATGAAGAGGCTGTTGATCAGGATCGAACTGTTCATCCGTTTACCTTCGCGTTCTCAGCTTTGCACCGGTACGGCCATTCCGAAAAACTCACGCACACGTTGGTTCACGACTTCGCCCTGGTGAGTGACGAGCGTTTCCCGAACGATTTCGTCATTCATGTTGAGCTGAAGCTTTTGGTCCTTGATGAGGTAGGTGAGAAAGGCGCCGACGTTCCGGGCATACATCTGGCTGGCATGGTAGGGCACGCCGCTGGCCACGTTGATGGCGCCGATAATCGTTACGCCGTGCTTGACGACGGTCTTGCCAGCTTCGGTCAACTCGCAATTCCCGCCACGTTCGGCCGCGAGATCGAAGATCACCGAACCGGGCGCCATGTCTTTAACCATGTCTTCGGTCACCAGGACGGGGGATTTCTTGCCGGGGATCACCGCGGCGGTGATGACGACGTCGCTCTCTTTCACCACGCGGCCCAGCAGTTCACGTTGGCGTTGATAGAAAGTCTCGTCCTGCGCTCGCGCGTAACCACGGGCGTCCTGCGCGTCTTGCGCTTCGATGGGGAGTTCGACGAAGCGGCCTCCCAAGCTTTGAACTTGTTCTTTCGCCGCAGGGCGTAGATCGTATGCCGACGCGACCGCCCCGAGACGGCGTGCAGTCGCAATTGCCTGCAGACCAGCGACGCCGGCTCCGATTACAAAGACACGCGCGGGCGTGATGGTGCCAGCGGCCGTAGTCAGCATAGGAAAGATACGGGGATGGCTATCCGCCGCGATCAGCACGGCCTTATATCCGCAGATCGTGCCCATCGAGGAAAGCGCGTCCATGCTTTGAGCGCGCGTGGTCCGCGGGATCAACTCGACCGAAAACGCGGTGACGCCGCGATCGGCGATGTGCTGGATGACTTCGCGCGTTCCGAACGGACGGAGAAAGCCGATGAGGGTCTGGCCTTGGCGAAGGAGCGGAAGATCGTCCTTGCCCGTGATGTCGTTCGAGCCGTAACAAAGAACCTGAAGGATGATGTCGGCCTGCCCGAAGAGCGCAGCACGGCTCGTTTCAATTTTGGCGCCCTTTTCCGTGTATTGCGTGTCCGGGTAGCCTGCCGGCAGGCCGGCGCTGGTTTCTACGATGACCTCGAATCCTGCCTTGGTCAGTATTGGGATGACCACGGGCACCAGGGCTACGCGCCGATCGCCGGGATAGATTTCTTTCGGTACGCCAATGATCACGCGATACGTCCTCCGCCAGCGGGCAGTGCAGAACCGGTCATTCTACCGGAGATGATCGTCTCCGGGGAGCATGCGAGCCGTTTCTTGTCACTGCGACG
>Ga0126381_100000547_pt1 | contig 40948 bp, 34 predicted proteins | sample PanSoiMetPlot_28_FD_96465 | JGI IMG/M metagenome (GOLD analysis project Ga0126381, IMG submission 96465) | Tropical forest soil microbial communities from Panama - MetaG Plot_28 | ecosystem: Environmental > Terrestrial > Soil > Tropical forest > Bulk soil | place: Panama | collected 2016-02-17 | reverse complement strand
GTAGCGCACTCCGCCCACGACATCGAACTTGAAGTGCTCGCCGTCCCAGACGCGGTATCCGGCCTTGGGAGTGAAGATCACCTCCGAGACGAGTGCGCGCAGAGAGTCTTGCCCCAGTTCGTTAAGGGGGAAACCCTTGGTTGTCGCGACGCGGGCCCAAAAGAAATCGACGGGCAGCACGAAGCGGTTCTTGCGTGCCATAACGTATCCGGCCAGCCCACCGTTGAAGTCGGACAGAACGTCGGAGCCCGTGACATGGACGCTGGCGTCATGGCCGAATACCCCGACCGTACCGTGTATCCCAGGGATGAAGACGTAGGGCGCGACGTTCAAGTGCCACGCGTCATCGTCGGACGCAGATGCAGTGTGCGGTGGCGGGGCAGAGGCTTGCGCGTCAGTTGGCTGAGTCGCGATCGTCGACTCCGCGGGTCCTTGAGCAAATAAAGGTGAGCACCAGAACAGAATGCCAATCACCAATACAACGGCCAAGCATGTTCTAAGGTGTGTGTTCATTGCATCTCCTTGCAGACTGGTTAGGACCTTCCGCTCTGACAACCCCTTTGGTTCGTGAGTCCCCAAAGTTCTATCGTGGAAGTACAGCCACCCGCCAGGGCATTAGTTGCCGGCAATACCTTTGTTTTGCAGGACGAGGACAACGACACGACGGTTCTCGGCCTGGCCTTCGGCCGAAGTATCGGGAGCTATCTGCCGGCTCGTGCTCATGGCGCCGGGAGCGAGCATGTTCGTGAGAGGTATGCCTCCCTGCTGTTCCAGAACCTCAACTACATTGGCGGCCCGTTCCTGACTCAGTCGCTCATTCAGAGCGGCCGAGCCAACCGCGGATGCATAGCCTTTCACCTGGATTACATAACCGGTGACGGTTTTGGCTTTAGTGCACAACGCCAGGAGCTGCGGCTTGTACTGCGGATCAACGGCGACTTGACCGTTGCCGAAATACAGGGTCACCTTGTCCCAGATGTTGTAGTCGCCGAGTTCGCCGAACCTCTTGTTAACCGCTGCTATCGCGGCTTTATTGGCAGCGACTTTGGCCGCTTCGGCAGCTTCCTGTGCCTGCTCCTGCTGCAATTTGGCTTGTTGCTGTTGAAGCTGGGCCTTTTGCTGCGCTAGTTGCTGTTGCTGGGCCTGCTCCTGCTGCTCGACTGGAGTCACGCCTGCCTGAATGTCCGTAGCCGTCTGGAGGGCCTTGCCGTCAAACTTCACCGTGTTGGCCACGAGCTGATTTTGCGTGTTGTAACTGCCCTGAACATCGACGGCAAGACCCGGAACGAGCGCCGTTAGACCCATCTCTTTCCTGCGGGCGTGAAAAATACCCTGAACGTCTTCGACGTCGGTATCGGGAGTCAATAGGACGGTCACGTTGCCAGAATTGGTCTGCAATGACATGGTTGCGCCGCTTCGTCCATTGATGATCCCTTTAGCCTGTGCGCTCTGTGCCGCGAGAGTAGAGCTCAAGCAAGAGAGGGCTGCAATGGCTACAGCACAAATACAAATCCGAGATGCCAACCGACCTTTATTCATGACACGACCTCCGTAGTTGATTCTCGTCGGACCGAACCTCGGCAGTGCCAGGCGAGGCTCAGTTCTTGTGTGTAGTAACGTTGCAATTCCCAATAATTTCGGAACGATAGGTGCCTTCTTGTCCTGCCATCACGATTGATCTGCAGTGGTCCCTTGATGTGTCCACAGACTCTCTCCAGAACGCATCCCATCACGCACGCAGGTAGTCCGTACTCAAGGCAGCAATTAAAGGAGATTACGACGACCTCACTGGGGCGGTAACTGGGAATATTGCTAGTAGCAGCCAAAAAAGAGACAGATGGTAGCAAGGCTGAGCGCTTCGTCCATGTGAGACGAGACCATGCGGCCCGGATTCCGGATCCAGTCTGCCTGGCGACCTGATAATTTTCGAAGCAAGTTCGTTATCTTCAGGTTGCGAATGAAGCGGGAGGGGATCGGGACGTCCTTCACACTAGCGCTTTTTCCCGTTGGTACTAGCAACTTTTCCACTGTGCAGTGACTTTGACGGGCCTTAGACTTCTTGTGTTTCCAGAGAAAATCAGCACTCAGATGTGTTCACGCAGGTGACGCTGTCTCCTCGAATATTCAGCGAGCGAGCAGGTGAGGAGTCCCATGAAGCTGAGAAGTGCTGCTTTCGCCATTCTCCCGTTTTCTCTGATCCTCATATGCATCGGTGGATCGATCTCCTGTAAGAAATCCGAATCCCCCCAACCGGCGGAGCAAGCCGGCGGCGGCGGACAGCCAGCAGAAGAGGCGCGGGTCGAGAAGAATCCCGACCGTAACGCCTACTTTGGCGAGGAGCACATCCACACGAGTTGGTCAGTGGATGCGTGGCTCATGGGCAACCGCCTCACCGGGCCGGACGATGCTCTGAAGTACGCCCAGGGCCAGACCATCAAGCACCCGCTGGGCTACGACATCAAGATCGAGACCCCGATGGACTTCATGGGCGTAACTGACCACTCGGAATATGTGGGCCTTACGAAGGAGGCAAACACTCCGGGATCGGCCGTGAGTAAGATGCCCGAGGCACAGCCCCTGATCCTCAAGGACCCGAACAACCAGGCCGAGATCCAGAAGACCTTCACCTATCTGGTGAACATGTTGAGCCTGCCTCCGATAAAAGCGTTCATGACGCCGCAAGTTGCCGGGTCAATCTGGAAGAAGAACGTCGACATCGCTAATGCCAACAACCATCCCGGCAAGTTCACGGCATTCTGTTCGTACGAATACACGTCGCAGTACAACAACATCAATCTGCACCGCAACATCTTCTTCCGCGACTGCACCCACATTCCCGGCCAGCCCTACAGCGCCCTTGACTCATGGCACCCGGAGGACCTGTGGAAGTGGATGGACGCGCAGCGCAAGGCAGGCAATGAGCTGCTGGCCATCTCGCACAATGCCAACCTGAGCAGCGGTTGGATGTATCCCATCGATCTCGACAGCTACGGACGGCCGATTGACTCCGCCTGGGCAGCCTCGCGCGACCGCAACGAGCGGCTGGTGGAAATCAAGCAGATCAAAGGGCAATCGGAGGCGCATCCGTTGCTGTCTCCGAATGACGAGTTCGCCAGTTACGAGCTGTCCGCGATCATGCTTGGGTTGCCGGCAAACGTTGGCCGCATCGACAAGCTTCAGGGCAGCTATGGCCGCCAGGCTCTGAAAGATGGCATCACCATGCAGGACGTCCGCGGCTACAACCCGTACAAGTTCGGCATGGCGGCTGGCTCCGACTCGCACAACACCGGCAGCCCCTATCGTCACGACAATTTCTACGGCGGCCACGGGCAGATTGATGGAACTGTGGATCGCCGCATGGCTGGTGTGATGGCGTTTGGCACCGCGGATGTGCGGCTGGAGAACCCCGGTGGCCTGACCGGCGTGTGGGCCGAGGAGAACACGCGCGAATCGCTGTGGGACGCGATGTATCGCAAGGAGACCTTCGGCGTCAGCGGACCGCACATCAAAGTCCGCTTCTTCGGCGGTTGGAAGTACAACAAAGATGACTTCGACGCGAAGGATTGGGTGCATCGGTCCTACACCAACGGCGTGCCGATGGGCAGCGATCTGCCGACGATGCCGCAGGGAGGCAAAGGTACAGTCCCGACGTTCGTGATCTGGGCAGTCAAAGATCCCAGTTCGGCGAATCTTGATCGCATCCAGGTGATCAAAGGCTGGACACAGAACGGTCAAAGCTTCGAAAAGGTCTTCGACGTGGTCTGGTCCGGCGACCGCAAGCCGGACAGGTGGACGGGCAGGGTGCCGGCGATCCAGAGCACCGTCGACATTGAGAAAGCCACCTACACCAACAGCGTAGGCTCCACAGAACTCAAGGCCGTGTGGACCGATCCCGAATTCAATCCCAGCCTGCATGCGTTCTACTACGCCCGCGTGCTGGAGATTCCCACGCCACGCTGGACACTGATTCAGGCGGTGAAGGCGGGAGTTCCGCCGCCGGATATGGTGCCGCTGACTGGACAGGAGCGCGCCTGGAGTTCGCCGATCTGGTACACGCCAAGCGTTGACGCTCGCAAGAATGCGCCGGCGGGATTGACCGTGGCCGACTTGCAGAAACAAGGTGGGAAGGCCCTGAATGATGCGCAATTGAAAGGGCTGATCGTCGGCAAAGCGTTCTGGGTGCGCAATAACGTTACCAGCGACACCTTCAGTGTCGCCTACACTGCCGTCGGCGACAGCATCGTCTGGCACATCGGCAGGTACACCACGTTGCCAAGCTACGTCGGTAATCCGATGCTCAACGGATATCAGGCGAACACTTCGCCGTACAAGATTGAAGGCGGCAAGCTGACCGTCAAGGTTGCCCAGGACCCGTACTCGATGACGATTTACAAGCTGGGCGACGACTATTACGGCGCGCGCAGCAACGAATTCGGCTATGCCAACTACGAGATCATTCCGTCGCCACAATTTGTCCTTAACCCGATGATCGCGATGTTGAACCAGTTCTCGATCGAGCTGGGACTGACGGAACCACAGCGAGAACAGATCTTCCCCATCTTGAAAGCTGAAATGCCCAAGTTGACGGCGCTGAAGAAGGACACGACGCTCAAGCCGGAGCAGAAACTCGAACAGCTGAAGCAGATCAGCGACGATCTCGACAGCAAGATCACACCTCTACTCAATGCCGACCAGCAGAAGAAGTTCCAGGCGATGCGCGAAGAACACCGGCGGGCGTTGATCGAGAAGATGGCAGAACAGGTCTTGCAGAAGGCCGAAGGCGCTGTAAGAGCAGAGATGTAGCGAAAACACAACATGAGGAAGCTGCTCATCCTGGCAAGCGTAGGGGAGATAGCTTTTGGCTTGCTGTTACTGGCTGTACCGGTGCCGGCTGCGCGCTGGTTGCTTGCGGTCGAAATCTCCGGCAGGGCGATTTCCGTGGGCCGAGTCGCGGGCGCGTGCCTGATCGCTTTGGGAATTGGCTGCTGGCCGCGTGGTGAGTCGCGCCGCCGGCTCTACATCATGATGGCGTATAGCGCCCTGGCCGCGTGTGGTCTTGTAGTGATCGGGCTATGGTGGTCAGCCGGAGTTCTATTGTGGCCTGCGGTCGTGGTTCATGGCGCTATCGCATTGCTGTTATGGATAAACCGCTAGCCACAGTGCCATCTGCCACCCCATACAACTTAGGCGGAATCCCTCTATCTTGGCCCGCTCTGGTAGTATCTCAGCACCCAAATTCCATTGCGGTATTTCAAGCGAGGCTCATCTGATGAAGCAGGTGTGGTGTGCGTTCGGTGCCATCCTCCTCGGGCTGCTTTTAGACACGGGATGTACAAAGAGTCAGGCGGTAGGATCGGCGAGCGGCGCCTCCGGCGCTACCGCGCCGCAATCCAGCGAAGCGGCCACTCCGCGTAATCCTCTGCGCAACGCCTATTTTGGCGATCTGCACCTGCACACCAGCTACTCGATGGACGCCTTCGCCTTCGGTACGCGCACCACGCCGGAAGACTCATTCCGTTTTGCCATGGGCGAGCCTGTGGAGTACTTCGGCAAGACGTGGAAGCGGATCGCGCCACTCGATTTTCTGGCAGTCACCGACCATGCTGAGTATCTGGGCGTGGTGCGCGAGACCATCAATCCCGACGGCCCGTTTGCCAGCTCCGAGTGGTACACGATGATGACCAGCAAGGACCCAAAGGTCAGCGCCGAGGCCTTCAAGAAGTTGCTGGGGTCGACGTATATGAACAAGCCGCTCCCCGAGTTCAACGATGGCAAACTGACCGGCCCGGCGTGGGAGCGTTATGCGGCGGTTCCCGACAAGTACAACCAGCCCGGCAAATTTACTTCGTTCGTCGGATTTGAGTGGACTTCCGCGCCCAAGGCGCAGAACCTGCATCGTTGCGTCATCTTCGCCGAAAAAGGACCGGCGGTTCCCTACACGGCATTCGAATCGGTCGATCCTGAGGACCTGTGGCGATACCTGGAAGGCCAGCGAAAACTGGGCCTCGACGTCATCGCCGTTCCCCATAACGGCAACATCAGCAACGGACTGATGTTCGACACGCGCGACATGTCGGGCAAGCCGCTCACTCGCGAATATGCGGAACGTCGGATGGCGAACGAGCCGCTGGCGGAGATCATGCAGGCCAAGGGGCAGTCCGATACGGATCCGCAGCTTTCGCCGAACGATGAGTTCGCCGACTTCGAAATCTGGAAGTACCTGCTGGATGGATCGGGGATTGCGAAATCGGCGACCGGCAGCTACTTGCGTCAGGCATACGGCGTTGGACAGGAGTTGCAGGCGAAGATCGGCGCTAATCCTTTTAAGTATGGCATTGAGGGCGGGACGGATTTCCACTCTGGCATTGATACAACGGAGCCGAACAACTACGCTGGGTCGCACGGCAATCAGGACAGCGATCCGCGCAAGGTAGTGACAGCGACGAAGTCCGTGGCCGGAGAGCCGCCTACGGCACTCAGTTCCGGCGGGCTGACCGGAGTCTGGGCGGAGGAAAATACGCGGCAATCGATTTTTGCGGCGTTCAAGCGCAAGGAGACTTTCGGAACGTCGGGTGTGCGCATCAAGGTGCGAATGTTTGGCAGCTGGAACTACGCGCCGGAGATGACGAAGAATCCCGACTGGGTGAAGGCCGCGTACGACGGTGGTGTACCGATGGGTGGCGACTTGCCGGTTCGTGCCGGCAGTGGTGGCCCTAAGTTCGTCGTATATGCAGTGAAGGACCCTAACAGCGGCAATCTCGATCGCATTCAGGTCATCAAGGTGGAAACGAAAAACGGCAAGAGCCAGGAAAAAATCTTCGACGTGGCATGGAGTGGCGATCGCAAACCCGACGCGAAGACCGGTAAGGTGCCGGCCGTCGGTAATACCGTGGATGTGAAGACCGCTACCTACAGCAACAGCATTGGCGCCGTGGAGTTGCTGGGCGAGTGGACAGACCCGTCATTTGATCCCAAGGCCTATGCCACGTATTACGCGCGCGTGCTGGAGATCCCGACCCCACGCTGGTCAACCTACTGGGCGGCGAAGCTGAACCTGCCGCCCAATCCGACGGTTCCTGCGACGGTGCAGCAGCGGGCGTGGACCTCGCCGATCTGGTACATTCCGGCGGGGAACTAGGAGTTATGCCGAATGCGTGAAGTATCTGCCGGCATCGTCTCGCAGGAGCATGAGGCGGTCGCGGAAGCGCCAAAGCCGGCTTTCAAAATGGCGGTACTGCGGCGCTGGCTGCGCGAACCCTTACTGCATTTTCTCGTGCTGGGCGCGCTGCTATTTGCGGTGTACTCCTACATTAATCGCGGGCGCGTTGGCGTGGAGTCCTCCAAGCAGATCGTCGTGAGCCTGGACGAACTGCGGCAAATGGAAATCTACTTCGAATCGCAGTGGCATCGTCCTCCGACACCACAGGAGTTTCAGGCGATGGTCGAGGACAAAATCCGCGAGGACGTTCTCTATCGCGAAGCGTTGGCGATGGGCCTCGACAAGGATGACACCATCGTTAAGCGCCGCATGGCGCAGAAAATGCAGTTCCTCGCCGAAGATGTCGCCGCCGCGCATGAACCATCGTCAGCAGAATTGAAGGCGTGGTTTGACAAGAATAAGGACAAGTTTGCGCTGCCCAGCCGTATCAGCTTCCGCCACATCTATTTCTCGCCAGACAAGCGTGGAAAGAACGCGCAGGAAGACGCGGCCCGGGCGCTGACCAGGCTCGCCGGCCAGCCAGTCGATTCCAAAGCGGCCGAGTCGATGGGCGATCGTTTCATGTTCCAGGATTATTACGGCGACCGCGCGCCCGACGCCATTGCCAAGGAGTTCGGGCCGCCGTTCGCCGTGGCTGTGGAGAAGCTCAAGCCTGGATCGTGGCAGGGACCCGTCGAGTCCGGCTATGGATGGCACCTGGTTTTCGTGACCACGGTGATTCCGGGCCGCATTCCCGCGTTTGAAGAAATCGAGCCTGATGTGAAGACTGCCTGGCTGGCCGAGCAGAAGCGGCGGGCGTGGGAGAAGGCATACGCCGAAATGCGAGGAAAGTACCTGGTGCTGCTGCCCGCTCCGCCGGCGAAAGACACGGCGCAATCGCCCACGCCCGTACCGAAGAAAGAAGTGCCCTCTGCTTCCGGCGAGGGGCCGCTATGATCCGCCGTCGTCTCGTCTGGATGGTTGCATTTGTTGTGCTGGCGCTCTCGATTGCGTCAGCGCACGAGGCGCGTCCAGCGTATCTGGAGATCAAGGAAACTGCGCCTGGACAGTTCAGCGTCTTGTGGCGTACGCCGGTGCTGGCCGGCATGCGCCTGCCCATCGCCCTCAGGCTGCCCGACGACGTGAAGAACCTCCGGGAGCCGCAGGTCGAAGAACTGGCGGACTCGGTCGTGGAGCGCCACTGGATCGATGCCGGCGTGAATGGTCTTTCCGGCAAGCGCATCGACTTTCCCGGACTTCAGCTGACGATCACCGACGTTCTGGTGCGCGTGGAGATGCTGGACGGGAGGAAGTGGACGACCATCGTTCATCCCTCGCAGCCGTGGGTGGAGATTGCCGCGGCGCAAACCTGGGTGGGAGTGTCGGGCACTTACATCGCGCAGGGCATCCGCCACATTCTCTTCGGGGCCGACCACATGCTGTTCGTGCTGGGGCTGCTGCTGATCGTGAAGGACCGCTGGATGCTGCTGAAGACCGTCACCGCGTTCACGGTCGCGCACAGCATCACCCTGGCAATCGCAACGCTTGGCTACGCCGAGGTCCCGGTGATTCCCCTGAATGCCGCGATCGCGTTGAGTATTCTGTTTCTCGGGCCGGAGATTGTGCGCTCGTGGCGCGGCGAGACCAGCTTCACCATTCGTCATCCCTGGGTGGTTGCGTTTGCCTTCGGACTGCTGCACGGATTCGGATTCGCCAGCGCCCTGACCAGCGCCGGCCTGCCGCGGCATGAACTGCCGCTGGCGCTCGTGAGCTTCAACATCGGCGTGGAACTCGGGCAACTCAGTTTCATCGGACTGATACTGGCGCTGGAGCGCTCGTTCCGCGTGCTCGAGATACGCTGGCCGCGATGGGTGGAGGCCCTGCCCGGATACACGGTCGGTTCGCTCGGTGCGTTCTGGACGATACAGCGCGTGTCGTTGTTATTGGGAGGCGCGCGATGAGAGCGACTCGGCAGGAGCTCGTGGCGCGCTGGCTGGGCCTTCTGATCTTAGTTTCCCTGTGGTCGCAGAATGCGTTCGCCCATCCGCAGAAGGGCGAGGCGGTTGGATTTCTCACCGGCTTCCGTCATCCCATCTCCGGGCTTGACCACGTGCTGGCGATGATTGCAGTGGGGTTATGGGGCGCTCAGCTGGGCGCTCCCGCTATTTGGCTGTTGCCGGTGGCTTTCCCAATGGTGATGGCACTGGGAGGAATGCTCGGCCTGATGGGAGTACCCCTACCGGGAACCGAGTATGGCATCGCCCTGTCCGCCATCCTGCTGGGCGCTGCGGTGATGTTTGAGATCCGCCCGCCGCTGGGAGTCGCGGCAGCACTGGTTGGATTCTTCGCCATCTTTCATGGACACGCGCACGGCACTGAGCTGCCGCCAGGACAAAGCGCCATGCTTTACAGCATTGGTTTTGTCATTGCAACAGGATGTCTGCACGCCTTGGGAATCGGCATTGGTACGGTACATCGCTGGCGATGGGGACAGAACCTGGTGCGTTTCGCCGGCGGGTTAGTGGCGGTGGGCGGCGCATTCTTTATGTGGAAGGCGTTCGCATGAGCGGTACGAAGCCATCCCGGCTGCCGCTGTACGCGTTCGTCGGCTTCGCGTTCGTGATGTCCGCGTTTCCTGCCGAGGCGCACCTCAATACCACCGGCATGGGTCCCTTCTACGACGGCCTGATGCACTTCCTGATGAGTCCAGAAGACATCATTCCGGTGCTGGCCGTGGCACTGCTGGCGGGACTACGCGGAGCGGTTTATGGCCGCAGAGCGCTATTCGTGCTGCCCACAGCCTGGTTGGCCGGCGGCGTCCTGGGTTTGGCGGTTACGGCCAGGGCCCATCCAATGGTTTCAGCGGCATGGTTCCTATTGCTGGGTGGACTAGTGGCGGCCGATGCCAGACTTAGCTTACGGGTGACCACCGCCCTGGCGGCGATTCTTGGCCTCTATCATGGATTCCTCAACGGCAGTGGCATGGGGCAGAGCATGTCTTCGCTAGTTGTTCTCCTTGGGCTGTTGTTTGCGATCTTTGTTCTGATGGCGCTGGTAGCGGCCTTCGTCGTGAGTCTGCGGGCGCAGTGGACGCGAATTGCCGTCCGCGTCGCGGGAAGCTGGATCGCCGCCAGCGGCCTGCTCATGCTCGGCTGGGCCATGCGCCGAACGCCTTAGGGGTGGCGCGATCAATGACCCGAGGCGGGCGAGATGATGGATCGTATGGCTGTAATCGCCGGGGAGGCCCACCATCGTTGCCTAGAAGTTTCTTGTTGCAAGACTGGCTATATTGGTAGTTCAACACCAGCAAGCCGCGCGGTACGCTTCGGCGGAGACGCAGGTAGTTGTGCGACAATCGCCGCGTTGAAGGGTTTTGCCTACTGTCCCATCGCGGCCATCCTAAAGGAGTGACTATGCCCACTGCCACAGCAGCTGTACTAAGCAAGCAAAAGGACAACAACGCCTTGCCCAAGGGGCGGGAGGCCGTAACCCCGAGCTGGGTAGGCCGTGTTCCCCAACTCAAGCCGGGTAAGTATGCCGATGGGATGCCCATCCATTCGCCTGAGTACATCTGTTGCAAGCTGATTCTCCGGCCTAACAAGTTCTGGTCACGCGAGAGCTTCTTCGACTTTGGCAAGGTCTTCAAGGCGCCCGCCCAGCAGCACGGCGTCAAGTACAGTATCTCGGGTTTCGATGCGCAGCCGACGAAGCTCCGCGAGGTCATCTTCATCGACACCGATGACTTTCGTCTCTACAACAACGCGTTCATCCTGCGGCGCCGCATTGCCTATAAGGACGGCTTTCCCATCGGCGAGCCCGAAATCGTCTTTAAGTTCCGCCATACCGATCTGCAGTTGACTGCGGAAACCGATGTGCGGCCGCGCATCCTCGGCGACCACCGCGTCAAGTTCAAGGTCCAGGCGATGCCGCTGAAGGACCAGCTCGGCGGGGTTCGCATGCTCTTCTCGCACAACGTTCAGTTCTTGCGTTCCGCCATCGGCATGGGTAAGGAGAACGTCGAGAACATGGACCAGTTGGTCGCTTTACTCCCGATACTCGCCAAGGTTCGCAAGTCGCCGGGAGAGAAGATCCACCTGGTCAGCAACACCATTATCGAAGAGGTTTTGCAGGACATCGGGGTACTCGACTTCGGGGACGGCTTGTCTTGCAAGGCCAACGTGGCCATCTGGCGCACCCGGGGCGAGCACCGCCCTCTGATCGGCGAGTTTGCTTACCAGTTCCGCTTTCAGGACCGGGACAAGCTGAACAAAGATGCCCTGCGCCGGGCCGAAGCATTCTTCATTTCGCTGCAGTACTCGGCGGAGGAATACATCGCCCTCAACTGCACCAAGACGGCGACCGTGTACCGGCTGCTGGGTAATCCGCCGAAATCGCACGAATGAAGCTCATTCCTGGTTAGGGGCAACGGCCGAGGCGCTTGTGGGGCGACTCGGCCTCTCCTATGACGCCGTTGTGGGGTTTCGCTTGCCATTAACGACAGGGATGTGTCTCCCTTGGCCAGCCTGCTTCGCAGCAGTGGGCCGTCGTTCGCTGATGAAGGAGGTAGCATGGCAACGGCTGGTCACAGCTTGAAACAAAGGGTGTATCACGGGTTACGGGAGTTCCTGGTCATTGCCCTCTATCTTTGGGTGATCTTCGCTTTGTTTGAGGTTTACAAGGCGGTCCTTGTTTCCCAGTACCACATCAGCATCGCGGCCAAGAGCTTTGCGCTCATCAATGCTTTGGCCCTGGCAAAGATCGCCGTGATTGCCAGGGAGTTCAAGTTGGACGAGAAGCTCCGCCCCGCAGGCAAACCACTGATTTATGCGACCCTGCTGAACGCGGCAGTGTTTTCTGCACTGCTGGCCTGTTTCAAAATTCTGGAAGAGGCGGCTGTGGGCTGGTATCACCGCGAGTCCTTCGCGCAGAGTACGGCCAGGTTTGGAGGCTCCTGGCATGGAATTCTTTGCCTTATCGCCATCTTCTTTGTGATGCTGATCCCCTTCAGCGCATTTAGCGAACTGGGCGTCGTCCTGGGTGATGGCAAGTTGACCCAGCTTTTTTTCTGGGCTCCAAATCCGTGAGACTCCATTTGACCGTGAGTCGCGATCAAAGCGGAACGCGATTGCCACAACCAGGGGAGGAGTGACTGTTCCATGCTGGAGAAAGCGAAAGCGCGACCGGACTTGTCGCTCCTACTTTCACTGCTCGTGTTGATTTTGGTATATCCGGCTTTCGATCACGGGACCTTGAGAAGGATAGTGTTGGGAGTGCTGATGTTTCTGCCGGTGATCGTCGCGACAGAAAGGTTGTCGACACTCAAGAGTTGGGTAAGGCCCGCGATCTTGCTCATGGTCGGAGCCTTGATACTCACGGTCGTTGGCATGGTGTTTCCAAGTCCGGCGGTGCTCGGAATCAAATGGTTCGTGCTGACGGCGTTCTTCGGACTGACGGCTATCGGCCTCTTCTCCTATTTGCGGAGTGCCCGGTCGATTACCAATGAGCACCTTTATACCGCGGTCAGCATTTATCTACTGCTCGGAATCATGTGGTTCGCACTCTATAACGCGATCGACATCCTGACGCCCGGATCGATTGTGCGGAATGAGTCGGTGATGATAGATCGCTCAACCGATCTCTTGTACTTCAGTTTGGTAACGCTCTCCACGGTCGGCTACGGCGATATCGTTCCGGTCCATCCGGAGGTGCGCATGTTGGCGGCGTTGGAGGGAATTTTTGGCGTTCTCTACATTGCCATCATGGTGGCCATATTGATTAGCGCTTATAAGCGGCCGGCAGGGACGCAGTAAGTTGAGATCCCCTGTGGTAATAGGTCTAAACGGGACACGGCCGGCCAACGGAATCGAGCTAAAACATCCCCAGCCCAAGCGAATATTTCAAGGGATTCATCCTTCTTCTTCGGTTCCCTTTAGGATGGCGAAGCAGGATGCGCTCCCTGGCCCGATCAATCACACGCGCGACTTCATTCCCATAATCTGCCGTCCGCGACTTCCGAAGCATCCGCTTTGCCTTTGGGCCAGTGAACCAAGTCGGCTCCCGGTGTTGCTCCAGCGGCGTGACTAACCGGTTGACCTCGCAAAGGTGAGCGTCTACCAAAAGCACCTGGCTACAGGAACGAAGCTGTCCTGGCTTGCAATGCAGGTACGACATGAAAGGCAAGGGCTCAACCCAGCCTTTTACGCCAGCCTCTTCGTATGCCTCGCGAGCGGCAGCATCGGCGTTGGTTATGTCCTGATCGACAGCGCCTTTCGGGAAAGTCCAGCGACCGCTTCTTGTGCGTACCAGGAGAAACTCCACCGCGCCATCCTGCAATCGGTAGCAGACAGCAGCCACATGGAGGCGATCGCTTTTCGAGCGCAGGCGAAACGCGGCTCGCCAGCTGGACTCGAGCGATGAGCGAGGACTGTTATCGCCAAGGAATTTCATCAGGGCTCTGAGCAGTTATTATCCTTACTTCCGCGCGAACCGCGATGAATCTTCAGATAAATTCTTCGGGGGTATCCGACGTGTAAATACACAGGTTCGGAGTGCTCTGCGTGCGCGCGCGGGGCAGCGTGTCTGCCACATTGCGGGTGTCAGCAAATCGCAAGGATGGGTGGCGACTCAAGCCGTCAAAGGTGGTCTCTACCTGCGGTACCCGAAGGGGAGAATAAAAAAGCGCTCGCAAAAGCCGCGAAGAGGATGAAAAGTGGGAGATAAATGGCGCGCCCTGAGAGATTCGAACTCCCGACCTTCTGGTTCGTAGCCAGACGCTCTATCCAGCTGAGCTAAGGGCGCGGGGAATTGCCGCACGCTGATTATAACAAACTTCTACCGCCATCCTCTTGCCGCAGTGCGCGTGCGCAGCCGGTGTAAGTCACGATATTTCGGCGTCCTTCGCAAGCGCGGAGGCCAATCAGCCTCCAGAAGTCTTGCGCATCGCGGGCCAATACAGTCAATCACGACTGCCGTTGACTACCTGCCCAGACGCTGCTTCGTCTCGGCGAAGAGCTCCTTCAGCTTCGCGCTTACCTCAACGCGATAGTTTGCTGGATTCGTGAGGTCGCGCACCGACGGCGGTAATTTGGCGAGCAGCCTCACCGCTCTGGCGCGCATATCGTGCACGGAAGGCGCGGGAGCCAGTCGCGCACCGTCACGCATCACGCAAGTGAGCAACGGCTCAGAGCCGGCATAATTTTCCGCGGCCGTCGCGATGATGTCGCGCGCGTAAACGCCATCTTCCACGAAGCGAAAGACCTGCTTGCTGCCGGGGTAGCTGGCCTTGTCTTCCTCCTCCGTCAACTTCACACGCGGTTCGCCTTCGTACGCCACAAGCTTGTACACACCGCTGAGCGCCGGTGCGTCATTCGAGGTTGCCAGCGCCGTGCCAACGCCGAACTCATCGATGCGCGCGCCCCCGGCCAGCAACTCTGTGATGACGTACTCGTCGAGATCGCTGCTGGCGACAATCTTCGTGGCATGCAAACCGGCGCGGTCGAGGCGCTCACGGACCTGCTTCGATAGCTCGGCGAGATTGCCGCTGTCGAGGCGAACGCCATACGGCCGCAAACCGGCTGCGATGATCTTGTCGACAGCGTGCAGGGAATTGTAGGTGTCGAGCAGCAGAACCGAGTGCTCAGGGAAGACGCGGGCAAACTCGCGGAAGCTCTCGAGTTCGTCATCGTAGGCCATTACGAAGGAATGCGCCAGCGTGCCGAAGCTGGGCACACCGAAGCGAAAGTGAGCGTCGACATTGGCTGTGCCGGCGCATCCGCCAATGTAGGCGGCGCGGGCGGCCAGCAACCCCGCAAGCGGCCCGTGCGCTCGCCTGCTGCCAAACTCTGCGACGGGACGTCCGGCTGCGCTTGCGACCACGCGCGCAGCTTTGGTTGCGATCATTGTCTGAAAGGTCAGAGTCGTGAGCAGGAAGGTTTCGACGATCTGCGCCTCGATAATGGGCGCGGTAACGCGTAAGAGCGGCTGGTTGGCGAAGACCGGAGTTCCTTCGGCCACCGCCCAGACCTCGCCGGTGAAGCGCAGCCGGCTGAGATAGTGGAAGAATTCCTCGCTCACTTTTGCGAAGGCGGGATGACGGCGCAGAAAATCAATTTGCGGAGGGGTGAAGGCGAGCCCTTCCAGATATTCAAGCGCCTGCTCCAGACCGGCGGCAAGGAGATAGCCGCGCCGCGGCGGCAGGCGCCGAACGAAGAGTTCGAAGGTCGCCGTCCCGAGATGGCGGTTCTCGAAGTACGCCGCCGCCATCGTGAGTTCGTACAGGTCGGTGAGCAGGGCGGTGTCTTCCACGCTGGCAATCTAGCAGTTCACGACCGCTGTGCCAAACAGATAAGGACGCAGGTGATGACCGAGGGCGGTGTGACGCGGGTACTTGCCGGTCTGTGAGCGCGGGTGTAAACGGAGCTTGAGACTCCTCCGAGGCTGCTATGAAGCGGGCTGTGCTGGCCGTCGCGTTCTCATCTCTTCTGATTCATGCCACTGCTCTAATCAGCCAGGAGGTGCAGCAACCAGCCGACGACACATCCGCCCCGCGGGTTATTCCTCCCGAAGTTTCTTCCATGCAACAGCCGATCAAAGTGCATAAGCCATCGAGCATACTGGAGGACGGAACGCCGGTGTCGCTGCGGCTGGTCACTGCGGTTAAGAGCAAGCAAGCCCAGGTCGGAGATGCAGCGGAGTTCGTGCTGGACCATGATCTTTGGAATCGCGCGCTGCTCCTGGCGCGAGAAGGAACATCGGTTGAGGCGGTGGTGGTGGAAGCGTCGAAGGCAAAATGGGGAAGCCGCGGCGGAAAGCTGGCGATCGATATTCAGAGCATTAAGTTACTCAATGGCCAGCGTGTGCCCTTGCGTGGCACGCCCTCCTACAAGGGGGGCGCTGGGCCCGTGACGCAGGTTACGGGCGGCCTGGCGCTGGAGGCGGCCAATCCGCTTTCGAACGACTTTTGCCCGGTTTGCAGCGTGATGCTGGCGCCGGTTGTTCTGGTGTCGCTGATTGGCCCAGGCACAAACAAGAATCTCAAGGCAAACACGGTTGTCACCGCATGGGTCAACGGCAGCGTGTCCTTGGATTTCGATACGCTGCGCTCGATACAGCCGGATCATGGCGCCGCCCAAGTCGCGATCGTGCGCGGCAACTACGGCTCATGGTCAAACCGCGATCTGTATTGCAATGGCGTTCCCCTTGCGCATATCGGCGGGCACCAGAAACTTCAACTGGAGTTACAGCCGGGATGGTACCGCTTCGCAATCAATCCGAAAAAGCAGATCATGGAGATCTACGCGGGACCCGGAACCGAGACGAAGCTGATCACCGACCACGATCACGTGTACATCGTCAACCAGGTCGGCGAAGAGACCAAGCTGTCCGGCTCCGGAAAGGGATTTGCTGCGGACCGCTCCATGAACACCAGGGTCTTCAGCTGGCATGACAAACAGCTGACCGAACTGGAATACCTGCAAAGCGCGAAGCCAGTGAAGGCCGAAGATCGTTATCCCACCGAGTGCCACCCTCTGAGCGAAGTGCCCGACGACCACTGACCGCCAGCCCGCGCAATCCGTCGCGACACGAAACGCATCACACTAGCAGGTGGTCATAGCCATGCTTCTATTGTGGGATGTCGATACGCAAGTCGATTTCATGCTGCCCGGCGGGAAGCTGTACGTTCCCGACGCGGAAAAGATCATTCCGAACTTGCGGCGCTTGACCGCGTGGGCCGCCGAGCAGCATATTCCGGTGATCTCGACGGCCTGCGCCCATCGGCCTGGGGATCCGGAGCTGGCGATCTATGGCGAGCATTGCATCGCCGGAAGTCGAGGCCAGCAGAAGGTGCCGGAGACGTTGCTGCGAAAACGCCTGGTCGTGCCCAGCCGCCGGGTCGATCTGCCCGATCTCCACGCCTTCCAGCAGATCGTTCTTGAGAAGCGGGAGTTCGATTTCACGAGCAATCCCAATCACGCAGAGGTGTTGTGGCAATTCGGGCGGGGGCTTGACATCATCATGTACGGCGTTGCCACCGACATCTGCGTTGCATCAGCGGCGTCCGCGCTGTTTGCGATGGGCCACAAGGTGGCGCTGGTGCGCGACGCGATTGCCGAGATCGGGATAGAGGACGCGGCCCGATTCCTGAGCGACTTCGTCAACCTGGACGGCAGACTGATCAGCGTGCATGATGTCATCACGCTCTCGCGGAAACGGGCAGCATAGCCGATTTCGATTGGTGCAAAAAAGCTCGGCGCCACTCGCTGTCGCCCGACGCCGAGGTAAGGATCACAGCGCATGGCGACTTAAAGAAAAACATTAATCATTGGATGTAACATCCTAATTATGAATGACGTGCTGTTCGGCTTGTGGGCTATGGCCGGCGGACGAGTTAGCGTAAGTATGGGGGATATCACCGCGACAAAGGGATTTGACGATTTCGCGAAGCTGGCAACCTGGCCTGGATCTTGCACATCTCCCCAGGCCCACTTGGGGGTGGCCGCCGGCATCTAACCTCCTGATCCAAAGCAATCCACGGAGTAACGGAATGAAGCATTTTCTTTGCGGGTTTCTATTGATGATGGGAGCGTTGGCGTTTGCGCAGCAGCAACCTCCTTCCCAGCCTCCGCGGGGCGAAATCCCCAGGCAGCAGATGCCGCCGGACACGCGGGCTCCGGCGCGGCGGCCCTCGGCAGATGTTGCACAACAGATCCAGGACAAATTCAACACGGAACCTGCTCTGGCAAAGCAGAACGTCAAAGCAAACGCCACGGATTCGGCAGTGATTCTTACGGGAACGGTGGAGAACGAACAGCAACATCAAATGGCCATTCGCATCGCGCAGTCGTATTCCGGAGGGCGCGAGGTACTGGACAGGATCGAGGTGAAAGGAAAGGCGTGAGCCTGATTATCTCTCAAGCTCATACAGGTGTTATATGAAGATACGGGAAGTCATGACAGCGAAGCCGGTTTGTTGTTTGCCCGGCGACACGGCACAACGCGTAGCGCAGATCATGCGCGATCAGAACGTCGGCTCGGTGCCGGTGGTGGCCGATTATGAATCGCGTAAGCTGGTGGGAATGATTACCGACAGGGACCTGTGCTGCGCAGTGGTGGCGGAGGGCGTGGATCCGAAGAACACGGAGATCAGCCGCTTTGTCAGCACCGATATTGTGACCTGCCGCGACGGGGAGAATCTAGATAATTGCGAACGGCTGATGCAACAGCATCAGCTGCGTAGAATTCCTGTGGTTGATGGCGAGGGCAGGTGCATCGGCATCGTGGCACAGGCGGATCTGGCGCTGAAGGACAAGCCGGAGAAGGTATCGAAGACGGTAGGCGAGATCTCAAAGCCTGGCTCGGCCAGTCCGATCGCCGCCTGAGGGCCATTTTCAATCTCGAGATAGGCAGGTGCTGCCATGGAAGTGAAGGGCACGGTTGATGATGTGCTGAAGACGAAATCCAGGAATGTGGTTCTGTCGGTCACACCGGAGCAGTCGGTGTACGAAGCGATTGAAAAGATGGCCCAGGAGCAAGTTGGGGCCTTGCTGGTGATGGCCGAAGGCAGGATGCTGGGGGTCGTTTCGGAGCGCGACTACGCGCGCAAGGTGATTCTCAAGGGCCGCTCGTCAAAGACGACGCCGGTTCGCGAGATCATGACCAGCCCGGTCATTTCTGCGGGCCCGCAGCAAACCGTCGACGAGTGTATGGCGATCATGACCAAGCGGCGCATTCGTCATCTTCCGGTCATCGAGGCGGGCGAGGTGATTGGCGTGCTGTCGATCGGCGATCTGGTGAAGTGGATCATCTCCGGACAGGAGCAGACGATCCGGCACCTGGAGGATTACATCACGGCGAAGTATCCGGCGTAAGGCTGCTAACAGCTGCTTCCGCGACGGCCAGCGTCGTGGCAAATTATCGCCCCTGTTCGGCAGGGGCGCGTCTCCAAGCGCGCTTCTACCAGGGAAAGCAGCGGGGAGCTTGATGTGCCCGCTGCGACCTGCCCGTGCGCCACATACGCTACGGCGCGTTTAAGTCAAAGCCCACAAATGCCGATGATCGCCACTGGAGGGGTCTAGCCGCGACCGCTGCCGATGAGAAAAAGGGAAGAGGTTCCGAGCCAGTTTATTCAACAACGGTCTGTGATCGCCGACAGGGGAGAATTCAACTCCTCCGTAATGCGCGCCCTGCACGCAGCCTCCCCCGACGGAATTCTGGTGGTCAACGATGAGGGCCTGGTGGTCTCGCTCAACCGGAAATTTCTTGAGCTCTGGAAGCTGGAGGAGGTTTTCCGGCAGGTTGAGGGGGCCGAAGAAGCGGTGCGTGACGAGCCGCTGCTCAACGCGGTCGTCGATCGGGTGGTCAACGCGGAAGAGTTTTTGAGGCGGGTACGCCACCTCTATGCCCATCCCGAACTCGACGATCAGTGCGAGCTTGCACTGAAAGACGGGACCACGCTGGAGCGTTACTCCACCGTGATCTGCGCGGAGAATGGAAGCTACCTGGGGCGGGTGTGGTTTTTTCGCGACATCACGCGGCGGCGTCGGCTGGAGGCGGAGCTGCGCAACAGCGAGCAGAGGTTCCGCGTGGCCGCCGAAGCCGCACAGGATGCTTTCATCGTGGTCGATTCGCACGGCGGGGTGCGGTACTGGAACCCCGCGGCGGAGCGAATCCTGGGCTATTCGGCGCAGGAGATTCTTGGCCAACCGGTGCACGAGATGATCGCTCCCGAGTCGTATCGCGAGCAGGCATCCGACGGTCTGAAGAAGTTCGGAGCGACGGGCAAGGGCCTGGCGCTCGGCATCATGCGCGAATATTTGGTGGAACGCAAAGATGGGCGGAAGATTCCGGTTGAGCTGTCGGTGTCGCCGATGAACTACAACGGGGAATGGTGGGCGCTCGGCATCATGCGCGACATCAGCAAGCGCAAAAAAGCGGAAGAGCGCGTGGCATGGCTGGCGCGCAATGATGCGCTGACCGGCCTGCCCAATCGCACCGTCTTCATGGATGCGGTGCGCGATGCCATCGCGCATTCGGCGCGCGGCGCCGGATCGCTAGCCGTCTTCTACGTCGACCTCGATCACTTCAAGGACATCAACGACACGCTCGGCCATCCTGCCGGCGATCTCCTCTTGCAGGAGGTAGCCTCGCGCCTGCGCCGCGCCCTGCGCAGCATCGACAAGGTGGCGCGGCTGGGCGGAGACGAATTTGCCATTCTGGCCGCGCAGACCGATGCTGAAGGCGCGGCTGCCCTGGCGAGCAAGATTCTTGCGGGCATGAATTGTCCGTTCTTTCTCGGCGATAACCGCATTCGCACGGGGATGAGTATCGGCATCGCGGTGCACGACAAGGAAGTTATAGATCCGGAGACGCTGCTGGGACGTGCCGACATGGCTTTGTATCGTTCCAAGGCGGAGGGGCGGAATACCTTCCGCTTCTTCACCGACACCATGCAGTCGGAGATGCGGCAGCGTGTGTCGCTGCTGGGCGATCTGGAGCAGGCCATTGCCAGAGAGCAGCTCTACCTGGTCTACCAGCCGGAGGTGGCGCTGGATACCGGCGAGATCATCGCCCTGGAGGCGCTGGTGCGCTGGCGTCATCCTGAACGCGGGACGATCATGCCGTCGGAATTCATTCCTCTGGCGGAGAATAGCGGGCTGATGGTGCCGCTGGGCCGTTGGGTGATGCGCGAGGCCTGCCGCCAGGCACGGCGCTGGCTCGACATGGGAATCGACGTTCCCGTCATGGCGGTGAATGTGTCGCCGATGCAGCTGAAGGGTTCCGATGACCTGAGCATCGAGATCGCCGAAATCCTCCATGAGACGGGAGTCCGGCCAAACCGTCTGGAAATCGAATTGACCGAAACCACCTTGATCGAGGCGTGGCAGCACAATGGCGACCTTCTGCGGAGGCTGCAACAGCAGGGAATTCGCATTGCGATCGACGATTTCGGCACGGGATACTCATCGCTGGAATACCTGCACCGTTTTCCGGGATGCCGCATCAAGATTGCGCAGACATTCGTGGCCGCGTTGCCGCGGGACGCGGGCAGCAGCGCGATCATCCGCGCCGCAATCGGCCTGGCACGCGAGCTGGGGCGGGAAGTGATCGCCGAAGGCGTGGAGACGGGCGAGCAGGTGAAGCTGCTGCAGTTTTGGGGATGCAAGGAAGGGCAGGGGTATCACTTTGCCAAGCCGCTATGCGCCGATGATGTGGTGACACTTCTGCCGCACTCCTGCCAGGTGCAGGGAGAATTGGTTGCCCCACCCGAGTCGAAGATGGAAGTTGTGTAGCGCCGGTCTGGAGACCAGTGCTACAGATCAGCTGCGCTACCTTACCGCTTCCCCACCGCGAACGCTTTGATCACGATGTCGTTGGGCTGCTTGCCCACGGCAATCAGCGTCAGCAATGCGCGGTCGGCGCTGATCTTCGAATTAGCGCGCGTCTTCACCGTGCGCACCACGGCGACGTCGCCCGATCCCGCATCGGCCACCAGCAGGTGACTTTCGTCCGGCGTAAGCGCCAGCGCATCGGGACGATTGCCCACCTGCACTGCGCCGATCACTCGGCCTTCGTCGATGGCGTAAACACTGACCGTATTCGATCCAAAGTTGCTCATGTACAGCAGCGAATTGTCGGAGGTGACGACCCCATGTGCGGGATTGTTGCCGATGAGATAGCTTCCTCCAACTTCGTTCGTGCCCGCCTCGATCACCGAGAAGTTGTTGCTGTTGAAGTCGGCAACGAAGAGCTCGCCGCCATCGGGCTTGAGCGTGAGCTGCACCGGCAGCTGGCCCACGTCGAGGTAGGCCAGCAGGCGGCCGGCTTTCAGATCGACGGCGGCGACCTGGTCGGAAGCAGGGCACGCGACGAAAGCCTTGCTGTTGTCAGGCAGGATGACTAGGTCCTGCGGCTCCAGACATACGGGCACGGTGGCGCGAACCGCAAGCTTGTCGGCATCGATGATCGAAACCGAATTCCCGGCGGTGTTGCTGGCGACAACCAGCTTGCCGTCGGGCGAAACCCGCGCCAGGCCAGGCGCTCCACCGACCGGAATCGTCGCAATCACCGTGCGCCGGCCGAGATCGATCACCGAGACATTCGCCGAGCCCTGATTGGCAACGTAGGCTCGCTTACCGTCAGGCGAAACTGAAACGTAATATGGCCGCGCGTGGACGCCGATGACCGCGACCTGCTCGTTGGTCTCAGCGTTGATGATGCTGACGTTGTTGGAGTCGGCATTGGCGACGTAGATCTCGTTGCGGGTTGGGCTGGCGATAAGCCCGGTCGGGCCGGCTCCGACAATGATGGTTTTGATGTTGCGGAGTTGTTGCGCCGAGCCGGGGGTCATGTCGATGACGCTGACCGAGTTGCTCTTGCCGTTCGAGACGTAAGCGTACTCGTGATAGCCCGGGGCGACGGGGTTGCGCTGATTGCAGGCAGTAAGAGCGAGCGCGGCGATCAAAGCCAGGCGTGTCCACCACTGTGTGGAAGCAGGCCAGAGTGGAGCACCTTTGAGGGTGACGAAGCTTGACGGAGAAGTTTTCACCACGGAGACACGGAGGGCGCGCAGCCTTTTTGTTTCCAATTCTTCCCTGATCTCAGTGCCTCCGCGGTGAGACGCATCTTGATTAATGGGCGGCGCTTCCCGCGCTGGCGCCCACCGGACGCGCAGCCGGGTTGGCGACGGGTTCGGCGATCGTGCGGCCGAGCACGTGCGCGATCTGCCGTACCTCGTTCATCAACTGCTCGAACTGGTCGGGGTAGAGCGACTGCTTGCCATCGCTGAGCGCGCGATCGGGATCGGGATGCACCTCGATGATGAGGCCGTCGGCGCCCACAGCGACTGCGGCGCGCGACAGCGGCGTGACCTTGTTGCGCTTGCCGGTGCCATGGCTCGGATCGACGATGATGGGCAGATGGCTGAGGCGCTGCACCGCGGGCACCACGCTGAGGTCGAGGGTATTACGCGTGTGGTCGGCGAAAGTCCGCACGCCGCGTTCGCAGAGTACGACGTTGTAGTTACCTTCGCTCATGATGTACTCGGCGGCCATGAGGAGCTCTTCCAGCGTCGCCGACATGCCGCGCTTGAGCAGAACGGGTTTGTGGGCGCGGCCGGCGCGCTTCAGCAGGGAGAAGTTCTGCATGTTGCGCGCGCCGATCTGGATCATGTCGGCGTATTTCTCGACCAGGTCGAGCGATTCGTTGTCCACGGCCTCGGTGACGATCAGCAGCCCAAAGCGCTCGCGAATTTCGGCGAGGATCTTCAGCCCATCTTCGGCGAGGCCCTGGAACGAATACGGAGAGGTGCGTGGCTTGTACGCCCCGCCGCGGAAGAAGCGGGCGCCGCTGCGGGCGACGTGCTCGGCGGTGGCGAGCGCCTGCTCGCGGCTCTCGACGGCGCATGGGCCGGCCATGACGGCAACTTCATCGCCGCCGATGGTCGCATCGGAGTTGACGAAGCGCACGATCGTGTCATCTTCCTTCAAGTCGCGGCTGACCAGCTTGTAGGGCTTGCTGACCTTGATGACTTCCTGCACGCCCGGCAGCTCGTCGAAGGTGCCGGGATCGAGCTCGGTCTGGTTGCCGGTGATGCCGATGGCGGTGCGCTGCGCGCCGGGCATGGAGTGCGCGCGGTAGCCGAGGCTCTCGATTCGTTCGCAAATGCGCCGCACGTCCTCTTCGGTGGCGTGCGCCTTCATGACGATAAGCATTGGGGACCCCTTTGTAGCCAGCTAGTTTATCGTTCCGGAGGCGGCGGGGCAATGCGGATAGCTGGGAGCTTCGAGCTGCGAGCTATGAGCCTCGAGTTGCGAGCTACGAGCCTCGAGCTATGAACCTCGAGTTTTGGAAGATGGGCACCGAGATTCTCTGTAGCGCCAACGTAAAGTACTCTCATGCGGGAGCCCAATTTCGCTCCAAACTCATAGCTCGTAGCTCGTAGCTCGAAGCTCGTAGCTCAAGGCTCGCAGCTACCCCATCATCTCCAGCAGCTTGAGTACCGTTGCCCAGTTGCGCGCAGTGGCAACTGTCTTCAGTTTGGAATCGAAGTAGGCGCTGGTGAGCTTTGTGCGGCCCATGCCGTTCGGCGTGTGGAGATAAATCTCGCGGCCGATTACCTGAAAGCGGTCCGGCGCGGAGCGTTGCGGGTCGAGACTCTTCACGGCCGCAGCACTCGGCTGGCCGGCCAGGAAGTACACGTTCAGCTCCCGCTCGGGCGCACCGGCCTTCAGGAAGGGATTGCCACGCGCGACCTTCGCCAGTTCGTCACGAGTGCGCAGAATGACCGGCGCGGGAAACCCGAAGCGCTTCTCGATTTGTTGCTCCAGCAGGGAAGGGATGCCTTTGGCGATTTTCTCGGGCGCGCTGAAGACCACATTGCCGCTCTGGATGTAGCTTCGTACGTTCACGCATCGCGCGTCGCAGAACATCTCCACCAAGTGCTTCATGGGTAGAATGTGCTTGCCGCCGACGTTGATCGCCCGCAACAGCGCGACGTAGCTCTGCGTTACCTGCTCCATGACGTTCCGTTGTCCCAGTCGATGGTGTTGCCGTCCTCGCTGATTGAGCCGACGATCTGCTGGCCCGACCAGTTGGTGATGATGCGCCGGTTGCCATCAAAAGAGCCGGTCGCGGTCTGGCCGCTCTCGTTCTTCAGACTCAAATTGCCTTTCTTCTGCCGAATCGTGCAGCGCATCGAATGATCGCCGTCGCGATACCATGTGCCGTCAAGATTTGGCCGCCGCCCGCCACCGCCGCCGCTGCCGGAGCAACGCATCCAGTAGGTGCCGTTCGACCAGTCGATGCGCAACCCGTCGGGGCTGAGCGTGCCGCGGACAAACCGCCACTGATCGGCACTGAACTCCGTCTGCTGCATGTTGGTGAAGTGCCCTGAGGAAGTGCTGCCCTGCTCGTTGGTGAAGCTGAGGAATGGGCCGTTGTTGCTGATCGAGCAATGCTTGGACTTGTCGCCCTGGGCACACCATTGTCCGGCGATGCGCGCTGCCTGGCCGAAGTCCTGCGGCAGGGGGGCGGCCATGACGGTGGATCGCGCGTGCACCAGGAGGGCGATGCCGGTCGCAACCGTCAGTGCCAGAGCTGGCAATGTTGCTTTTCGGAATGACATTGCGCCTCCCGAAGTGTCACGTAGTTGAGATAAACGGTGCGGACGATTTGTGCCAAAGGATAGCATTCAGAAGCCAATGTGTCAGGGTTATGGGCCCACCATTGCCAGCGGCGGACAAACCCGTCACAATCAGAATGAAGGCTCGATTCGTGCTGGAAACGTAGCGCCGATCTCCAGATCGGCTGTGACGGCGGTGTCCACCCCGCCGGCGATCAGGAATTCTTCAGTAGATTAGAAGCGTGGGTCTGGAGACCCACACTACAGCCGATCTGGAGATCGGCGCTACAAGAAACATGCCACTGCTAGAAAGCTCGCAGGCGAAGAACCGCTTCTGGACCGCGCCCAACCAGATCACCTTGCTACGGTTGATCTTCATCCCTTTTGTCATCATCAGCGTTTTCGACGGCGACTGGCCGTGGGCGCTCGGGTTGTTGCTCGCCGCAGCCGTCAGCGATGCACTTGACGGACTGCTCGCACGCGCGCTGCATCAGCAGACGTTGCTCGGGCAATATCTCGACCCGCTGGCCGACAAGCTGCTGCTCAGCTCGCTCTTCCTCGTGCTGTCGTTCGTAAAGAAGATTCCATGGAAGTACACCGTGCTGGTCTTCACGCGAGATCTCTGCATAGTCGCCACCGCGGTGGTGCTCTACGCCACCGTCGGCTTTCGTGACTTCCGTCCCAGCATCTTCGGCAAGCTGAATACCGCCTGCCAGATCGCGACGGTGTACTTCGTCGTGCTGGCGCAGGTGATCGAAGCCCGCTGGCTCGCCGTGCTGGTGAAGTTGCTGCTGTATGCGACGTTCACCTTTACGACGGTTTCGGGAGTGCATTACGTGCTGCTGACGAGCCAGCGGCTGCGGAACGTGCAGCATAAAGTGGCTAGTGGCTAGTGGCTAGTGACTAGTTGTCAGTTGCTGACAGCCTTGGAATCGATCTCACCTCTTGCGCCTCTAATGAATGAGCAATCCTGTTAACTTGTTACTGGCTCCTGGTGACTAGCCACTAACCACTAGCCACTAGCCACTGCCTTCATGTCCACCGACCGCCATCATCGCCTGCAAGTGATCTTCGCCTTCGCCCTGGTCTACGTTTTCTGGGGCTCGACGTACCTTGCCATCGGCATCGCCGACCAGGAGCATCTACCGCCGGCGGTGATGTGCGCCATGCGCTTCGCCGTTGCGGGTTCGCTGATGCTGGCCGCGTGCGCCGTGATGGGGCGGCGCGTGCGCGTCACGCGCGACGAAGCTCTGCGCCTGGCAACCATCGGCTGCCTGCTTCTCGTCGGCGGCAACTTCGGCCTCGCCTGGGCCGAGCAGTGGGTGCCTACAGGCTTCGCCGCGCTCATCATCGCTATCACGCCCATCTGGTTTCTTTTGCTCGAGACCTTCGTCTTCCGCGGCGATCGTCTCTCCCGCCGCGGTCTGTGCGGTGTCGCCCTCGGCATTGTTGGCGTCGCGCTGTTGTTCTGGACGAAGCTCGAGAACCGCGCCGTGCTGGGCCTCATGCCGCTTATCGGCGCGTCCACGTTGCTGCTGTCGTCGTTCAGTTGGTCGCTTGGCTCGGTGCTCTCGCGCAAGTGGCAGATGAAGGTTGACCCCTTTACTGCGACGGCGTGGGAGATGATCTTCGCCGCCGCCGGCAATGCGATCGTAGCCGTCGCCACTGGCGAGGTGCATCACATCGTGCTCACCCGCCGCGGGCTCTTTGCGGTGCTGTACCTCGTCGTCTTCGGATCGTGGGTGGGCTACACGGCCTACATCTGGCTACTGAAGCACGTGCCGACGCCCAAGGTCGCGACCTACGCGTACGTCAATCCGCCGGCCGCGATGTTTCTGGGATGGATCGTGCTCGGCGAGCGCCTCGACGGCTTCATGTTCGCAGGCATGGTCGTGATCGTGCTGGGGGTGGCGCTGGTGACGACGGCCAAAGTCCATCAGGGCGGGGAAGTGTCGGAAGGTTCGCTGGCGGAGGTGGAATCGGAAGCGTAGAGGTTCGGCCCATCTGACCTGTGTGTCTGCATGGCGGGGCTGAGCAGTCACAAGCGCTAGACAGCTCGTGGCGGGCGACATTCTCGACCGTGGAGGCGGTTTTTCCGGCTCGTCCGCCAGATAAGTTTCAATACACTCCACGACAATTCGCGCCCTCATTGTCTGGAGGTCGTGCGCTGCAACTTGCAGACGGGCAGACGGGCGGACAGTAGCGCCTCTGTCCAAAACGCGGTCGAGCAGGTCGATCAATTCAATGCCCGGCCTCTGACGCGTAATTTTCATCATGCCGTTCTGCTGTCGTGCTCAAGTCGAAAATTTATCCCCACTGAGATGAGAGGATTCCGCTGCACGATGGCGGAACATCGACTCGGCGGCTCGAGACATAATCAGGCGGCCCGCTCGCTACGCCAATCGTCGCCAGGCGCTTGCTCGTTTGCTGCGTAGATATGACCGTTTTGACAGCGATATGCCACCACGGTCATGTCTTCATCGGGGGGCAGGGTGACTTTGCCCTGCAAAGACTTGCTATAAACCCAAGCCAAAACGGAGGTACCGCATATTGGGCAGGTGGACTCGCTCATATCTTGCCTCCCCTGCAATGTAGGAAAGCAAACGACGGTATTTGGATGTCCGAGAAAGATGTTCGGACCGTGGTAAGCCGGCTGGGGCGACTGGCAGCCTGTGGAAAAACACCCCTTTTACGCCGCAGATTTCCGGGCCTCGCCCGCATCTGTTTCTGGAGCGAGAAATCGGTGTCCATTTTCACAGTGGTATGCGAATACTCGCGGCTCGGTCCCCGGTGAGAGATTGTCATGAGAGATAGGAGTTACCTCGGAGCAGCCACAGACCGGACATGATGGTCGTTCTGCCATTTCACACTCCCCGCAAACATCTTCCTGCCACTGCGCCTGAATCTGTGCCGAGCGCATCAGCAAGCTTCTGGTCTCCTGTATCAAGGTGCGTGCCCGACCAAGAGCCCGGTCAGCGCGGCTGAGGGGACAGAAGGGCGCGCCCGCATTGAGCTTCACAAAAGTCACATTGCACAAAAAGCCGCCGGAGCGAGACGGCGGCCCACGAACGGACGTTGTGCGACCCAAGATTCGGGCCGAAGCGTCTTTCGTCTCCCTTGTGGGATGCAATACTTGCCTGCGCTGCTGTCAGGCGTGCTGCGAAAGTGCAGTGCGCCATGTTGCGCCACCCTGACGGGCGGGGGGATCTAGTGTCAAGATTTCTGTCTTTGGATGACATGGTCAGGGAAGGTTCAATGAAGGGCAGCGGGGTTCCCATAGTCGCGTCGCTATCGCGCAATCGATCACTTGACAGCTTGTTCACATACTAATGGGCAACCCGGATCGAGCGGGGCTGATCACACCAGCACAAATCCACCAAAGCACGTGTTCCCCACGAATTATCGGAGTTGTTTATGCCTCGGGCTCGCCAATGCAATTCGCGAGCAGCTTTGCTGTCTCGCGACGTATCCACCATCGTCTTTGTCCTGGCATTTGTCTCTTGCGTGTTCTTTGCAGCGCAAATCGGCTTTGCCCAGACCTTCACGGTAATTCACAACTTCACCGGCGAAGCAGACGGCAGCAATCCGGTCGCCGGTCTGGTCTTCGATGCCAGAGGAAATCTCTATGGCACAGCCGACACCGGCGGCCGCGGTAACTGTTCTCCGCAGAACGGCTGCGGCGTGGTCTTCAAGATGTCGCACGCAGGCTCGGGCTTTATCTTTTCCACGCTCTACAGTTTTCTCGGCGGCAATGATGGAGCCGGTCCCTACGGCAGAGTAGTCATTGGGTCAAACGGTAGTCTATATGGCGGCACGGTCGGCGGAGGCTCGATCAATTGTCCCGGTGGCTGCGGAACGGTCTACAATCTGCGGCCCCCGCCCACGGCCTGCGCCAGCGTTTCCTGCCCCTGGCAGGAAACTGTGCTGTACCGATTTCAGGGCTCTCCCGATGCTTTCTATCCCACGGGCGATCTCATTTTCGATCAAGCCGGCGCGCTTTACGGCACAACGTATGTAGGCGGCACCGGCGGTCCGGGCACCGTCTACAAGTTGACGCCCTCCGGCGGTGGCTGGAGCGAGAGCGTCATCTACAGCCTCACCGGCGGCAACGATGGCGGCAATCCTTACGGCGGCGTCGTTTTCGACAACAATGGCAACTTGTATTGCTCTGCACTGGCCGGCGCGATGAACGGTAACGGCGCGGTGTTCGAGTTGAGTCCTTCCGGATCAGGCTGGACCGAACACACGCTGCATGACTTTGATCGAACCGATGGGACCGGTCCGCAGGCCGGATTGCTCTTTGCCGCAGGCGCGCTGTTTGGCGCGACCGTGAACGGTGGCACCGACAATGCCGGTACGGTTTACGAATTCACGCCCTCGGGCGGTGGATGGACGTTCAACAGCATTTTCTCGTTTACTGACACGGGCACCGGCGGGCCGTTTGCGAAACTTACCATGGATGCCAGCGGCAATCTTTACGGCGCCACCCAGGGCGGAGCGCCCGGTAACTTCGGCACCGTCATCAAGCTGACGCCATCGGGTAGCGGCTGGACGGAAACTGTGCTGTACCAGTTCACCGGCGGAACCGATGGCAGCGTGCCCATGGGCAGTGTGATCGTCGATGCGAGCGGCAAGGTCTACGGTACGACATTTCAGGGAGGCGCCTTGGGGAAGGGAGTAGTTTTCGAGATCACGCCATGACGCAACTCAGAAAAAGCGCTCGCAGGGTGGCGATGTGTTGACGGAATTCCCAAACGGAAAGACGACCGCGCTGGGTGCGTAACTCTTACATGTCAACTGTGAGAAACGCAACAATAAGCAGCAATCGCCTGATTACGCGCCAAATATAAACTTGGAAAGCGTGGAACACTCCCCGTTGAAGGAAACTATAATCGAAGTAGAATCGAAATCGAGAGCCCAGCCCATTACGGCTGGGCTTCACATTTTTGCAGCCAATTCTGTGGTACGTCTGTAACCCAGCCCCCAGGCGCCGCCTCTGTGGCGTGGATCTCCATATCCCGAAGACGTTCCGATTAGCTGCTACGCCGCCGTCTCCCCGCTACGCTCTTCGCCGCAACCCGTTTGACTTCCCCAACCCTCCCTGCGTAACGTCATAGTTTCGTATCAACTTGGAGGCACAATGAAGTGTTTTGCCCGGCTCGCCGCGCTTCTCCTGCTGGCGGCGACCCTGCCGATCGCGGCGCAAACTCCGCCATCGGCCACGTCTACGCAGACGACCCCGCTCGACATCGCGCAATACGAAAAGCACGTCAGCGTGAAGAAGCTGTCCAACGGCCTGACCGTCGTGCTCTGGCGCCGGCCGGAAGCTCCGGTCTTCTCGTTCTTCACGCTGGTTGATGCCGGCTCGGCGCAGGATCCGCTGAACGAAACCGGCCTGGCGCACATGATGGAACACATGGCCTTCAAGGGCACGCCCGACATCGGCACCACCGACTATGCGAAAGAAAAGCCCGCGCTGCAGAAGGTCGAAGAGACCTATGCCGCCTACGAAGCCGAGCGCACCAAGCGCGTCGGCCAGGATCCGCAGAAGCTGGCGCAACTCAAGCAAGCCTGGGAGGCCGCCCGGAAGGATGCCGACCAGTACGTCGTCAAGAACCAGTTCGGCGAGATCATCGAAGCGCACGGCGGGGTCGGCGTCAACGCCTTCACCAACTACGACGAGACCGGCTACATGTACTCGCTGCCCTCGAACCAGTTCGAACTCTGGGCCGCGCTTGAGTCCGACCGCATGAAGCAGCCCGTCTTCCGCGAGTTCTACAAAGAGCGCGACGTGGTGATGGAAGAGCGCCGCATGCGCACCGACAGCCGTCCCACCGGCCGCCTGGTCGAGCAGTTCCTCGGCACGGCCTTCATGGCGAACCCGTATCATCGCCCGACCATCGGCTACGCCTCCGATCTGCAAAGCTTCTCCGCCACCGACGCGCAGGATTTCTTCCACCGCTACTACGTGCCCAGCAACATGGTGATCGGTCTCGCCGGCGATCTCAATCCCGACCAAGTTTTCCCCATCATCGAGCGCTACTTCGGCCAGCTGCCCACCATGCCCAAGCCGGAAGAGAGCCACACCATCGAGCCGCCGCAAAATTCCGTGCGCGAAGTCACGCTACAGGATCCGGCACAGCCCTTCTACCTCGAGGGCTATCACCGGCCCAGCTATCTGGCGCCCGATGACGTCGTCTACGACGCCATCTCGGACATTCTTTCTAATGGCCGCACCTCGCGCCTCTATCGCTCGCTGGTGCGCGACCAACAGATCTCCGCCTTCGCCGCCGGTTTCACCGGATTTCCCGGCAACAAGTATGCGCATCTGTTCGCGTTCTATTCCGTGCCGACGCCCGGCCATAACATCGAAGAGCAGCAGAAAGCTTTCGCCGCCGAGATTCAGAAGCTGAAGACGCAGGACGTCAACGACGAAGAGTTGCAGATGTTCAAGACGCGCACCAAGGCCGACCTGATCCGCGGCCTCGCCAGCAATGAAGGCCTGGCTGAAAACCTGGCGCTCTACCAGACGCGCTACGGCGACTGGCGCGAACTCTTCCGCTACCTTGACCGCGTCGACAAAGTGTCGAAGGCCGACATCCGCCGCGTATCGAACCAGGTCTTCACCGACACCAACCGCACGATCGGCGTGATCCAGACGCAGCCCGTCTCGCAGCCGGGAATGCCACCAGGCGCCCCTCCGCCGAGTGGCGGAGGAGCGAGCAAAGGAGGGACGCTATGAGCGCGCGCGCGGCGTGGTCTTCCCCTACGCACAAACAGCAGATCCCTCGCGGGCTAAAGCCCACTCGTGATGACAATCTTCCGGGGGAAGGATCCTTCGCACACGCCAAACACGGTACGCAGGGGAAATTGTCATCACGAGGCCGCCGCGGCCGAGGGATCTGCTTGTTCCTCGCCGCGCTATTCTGCTTGCTCCTCGCACCGATAGCCAACGCCCAACAACCAACCCCGTGGAACAAAATCCAGCCGCCACCGCTCCCGGCCTTCACTCCGCCGCAACCGACGCGCGTCGAGCTCCCGAACGGCATGGTCATCTTCCTCCAGCCCGACCACGAGCTCCCGCTCATCAGCGCCATCGCCCGCATCCGCGGCGGCTCCATCTCCGAGCCCGCGAACAAGACCGGCCTGACCGACCTCTACGGCGATGTCTGGCGCACGGGCGGCACCAAAACCAAGACCGGCGACCAGATGGACGACTTCCTCGAAGCGCGCGCCGCCAAGATCGAGACCGACAACCAGTCCGACTCGACCACCATCTCGCTCAGCTGCCTGAAGGGCGACTTCGACGCCGTCTTCGACATGTATCTCGACCTGCTGCACAATCCCGAGTTCCGCGAAGACAAGCTCATGCTGTCCAAGCAGCAGGCCTTCACCGCGATCGCGCGCCGCAACGACGACGTCGGGGGCATCGTCCATCGCGAGAGCCTCATCATCGGCTTCGGCAAAGACAATCCGTACGCGCGCGTGCCCGAGTACGCGACTGTCGCCGCCGTCACGCGCCAGGACCTGCTCGACTGGCACGCCAAGTACGTTTTCCCCAACAACATCATCTTTGGCATCGCCGGCGACTTCGACCCCAAGGCCATGGAAGCCAAGCTGCGCGCGGCTTTCGAGTCATGGCCCAAAGGCCCGCAGGCAGAAACGCCCGACGTGAAGTTCACGCCGCCCAAGCCCGGCTACTATTTCATCCGCAAGACCGACGTGAACCAGAGCACGATTGCCATGCTCGACCTCGGAATCGAGCGCAACAATCCTGACTACTACGCCGTCACCGTGATGAACGAGATTTTCGGCGGCGGCTTTGCCTCGCGGCTCTTCAACAATCTCCGCTCGGGCAAGGGCCTCGCATACGCGGTTGGCGGCGGCGTCGGCTATGGATGGAACCATCCCGGCCTCACCAACTTCGAGATGCAAACCAAGAGCGGCACCACTGTCGAGGGTATCCTCGGCATCGACAACGAGATCGACGATCTGCTGAAGAACTCGGTCACGGCTGACGAGCTCAAGCGCGGCAAAGACAACATCCTGAACTCGTTCATCTTCCAGTTCGACACGCCCGAAAAGGTCTTGCGCGAGAAAATGGCCTACGAGTTCTATCACTATCCGCTCGATTTCCTCGAGAAGTATCGCGCCGAAGTGGAGAAGGTCACGGCGGACGATGTTTTGCGCGTTGCGAAAAAGTATGTCCACAAGAATCAGCTTGCGGTGCTGGTCGTCGGCAACGACTCCGAATTCGATAAGCCGCTCAGCTCGCTTGGCGCAGTGGAAAACATCGACATCACCATTCCGCCTCCGCCGCCGGGAATGATGGGCGAACAGGGACCTGGCGAGCAATAAGTGAGCACCCAACTGACAGTGGTTGCAAGTTCTACCAAGTGCCCCACCCAAGCCTTTCTTGCTTGGGTGGGAATTTTCGCCTGAACGCGCATAACGGCCGATGGAAGAGCTGGCCTTCAGCCCGACATTGCGCGATTTCCTTTTTGCTTTGTTATCCCGAGCGAGGACTTCAGTCCGAGTCGAGAGATCTGCGGTTCGCCCTTGTGGAAAGATCTTTCCACTCAAATCGATCCTCCACCTGGCATCACAACGCCCTGTGACTCGTAGCCTTGCCGGTCCACCCACACAACAGGTGAACTACACTGCGTAACCACGCGCTTCCCGAGTCCGGCATGAAAACCTGTGCGCTGCTCTTGCTTCTCACCGCCGTTGCAGGCCCGTCCTTTGCCACGCGCACCCTTCACGACGAACTCGGCCGCCTCGTCATCGTGTCTGACCATCCTCACCGCATTGTTTGCCTCACGCCCAGCGTTGCTGACGCCCTCTACGCTCTCGGCGCCGAGCGCGACGTCGTCGGTGTCAGCGAATACACGAAGTACCCTCCGCAAGCGCGCCAGAAGCCGAGCATCGGAATGCCGCTGAATCCGTCGCTCGAAACCATCATCACTCTGCATCCCGACCTCGTCGTGGGAAGCGCCGACCTACCGCCCATCAACATCAAGGGCTTCGAGCGGCTAGGCATTCCTGTTTTCCTGGTGAAGCCGGTGGGCATACAAGGCGTCTACACTTCGTTGCTTGATCTGGGCAAAGCCCTGAATCGCGAGCCGGCTGCCGACGCGCTGGTCACGCGCCTCACCAGTCGCGTGGAAGCTGTTCGTGCGCGCGTGTAGCGCCAGCCACGAGTGCGCGTCTTCATGCTGATCTGGGCCGACCCGGTTGTCACCATCGGCAAGGACGCCTTCATCACCGACATCATCTCCGCCGCCGGCGGCGAGTCTATTACCCGGAACATGTCGCACGAATTTCCGGAAGTCAGCTTTGAAACCGTCGTCGCCCTCGCGCCCGAGTCGATCCTGCTCGTCCGGGCTTCGAAGATGTCGGTCGAGAACCTATCGCAACGCGCTGGTTGGGAAAGCTTGCCGGCCATTCGCAACCATCGTGTGTACTACGCCGACGATCGCCTGGCCTCGCCAAGCCCGGTCGCCATCGATGCGCTGGAAGACCTGGCGAAACAATTTCACCCTTAACGACGCCGCCAATGTAACGGAGTTATTCATGCCAGCATGTGAACCGCCCGATGTCGCTCGCAGGATTGTCTGCATCGCTCCTTCCAACACCGAGATCCTCTATGCGCTCGGCGCTGCAGATCGCATCGTCGGCGTCTCCACCTTCTGCGACTTCCCGCCCGAGTCCGCGCAACATCCGCGCTGCGGCGGCTTCTTCAATCCCAACATCGAGCGCATCCTTGCGCTGCGTCCCGATCTCGTCCTGGCGCAGTCGTTCCTGCAGGAAGACGCGGTCAAAGCGCTCGTCCATGCCGAAGTCCGCGTCATGGCGTTCGCCGCCACCAGCGTGCGCGAAATTCTCGACGACGTGATCTTGCTGGGCCGCATGGTGAGCAGGGAAGAGCAGGCCCTCGCGATTGTTCGCCAGATGACCGAAGAACTCGAGAAGGTGCGGCAGCGGGCCGGCGACCTGTCGTTGAAACTCGGTCGGAAGCCGCGCGTCCACCTGGAGGAGTGGGGTCCAAAGGAGCCGTACTATCTTGCCGGCGATTGGGTTGCCGAACTGCTCTCGCTGGCCGGGGGAGAGAATTGCTTCAGCGACCGCCCGCTGCGTTGCCCGTCACCGCAACGCCAAATCAGCGACACCGACATCGCCCAGCGGGATCCCGACCTCATCATCACCGCCTGGTGCGGCTGCAACGAGAAGGTTGATCTCTCCCGCGTCGCTCGCCGTCCGGCATTGCAGGACAGTCGCGCCGTCCGCCAAGGTTGGCTGCGCGCGGTGGACGACCGCTTCCTCATGCGACCAGGCCCCCGCATCACCGAAGGCGCTCGTCGCCTCCAGGCCCACATCGAAGAATGGTCACAGGCGCAAATGGGTCATCCGTCGCAGTAGCCGTACTGCTGGCCGGGAAGACTCTTCCACTCCGGAGCAAGATTAAATTTTTCTGAAATCGCGTGACACGGCGCGGCTTTAGGTGCACAATTTGGGGTAACGGAATCGCCGGACCTCTGGGGGAGACTCCGGCGAAAAGGGGCCGCCACTTCGTAAGTAACTGACGGCCCCCTGACTTCTCTCAGCAGATTTCCCACTCAAAAGCTGATCTTCAGAATGCGTCCGTCGGTGCCCACCAGCCATCCCGCTTTGGGGCTCGCAAACGCCACTGCCCAAAAGCCGCTCACGCCGGGCAACGTGTACCACGTCGTCCCTTCATCAGGAGTCCACGCCGCGCCTCCGTCGTTCGCCGTGATCACCACGGAGCGGCCGTCGTTGCCGCCTCCGTCACCCTTTTGCCCCACATAGCTAAGACCGAAGATCGCGCCGGTCACCGGCGGCGGATTGGTCAGCGTCCAAGTCACGCCGCCGTCGCTGGAGATTGCCGTGTCCGCGCTGTTCGGATCGTTCGGATCCAGATCGCCGCCGCCCGCGATGCCATTCCACGGGTTACGGAAAGCCACGGTGAAAATGCCTGCGCTGGGCCCGACCACCAGCGGAGTGTCATACGCGTTCCACGTATCGCCGCCGTCGCGCGTGGCCAGGATCCTGGCCACCGAAGCGCCGCCCGTCCCGATCCAGGCATTCTGCCCACCCTGCGTGGTCACGCAAGTGCCACTGGCAGCGAACGAGAACTCCCCCGGCAGCGCCGGCGGCATATTGCCGCTGATGTCCAGCCAGTTCGTTCCGTCGGTGGTGCGCAGATCGGGAAAAACGCCGTTCACCGAGTCGCTGTGCGCAATGCCGCGCATCGGCGTCCAGAACGCAAAGCAGTCGTAGAAAGCGTTGGGGTTCTGGTTCACGAACTGTTCCGTCCAGGTGGCACCACCGTCCACCGTTTTGTAGATTCGAAAGTCTGTTGGATCTCCCGAAGTTCCGATCGACATCAGATAGGCGACGGACGCGCTGAAGCCCTGCACATCGCGGAACTGCAGCGCTTCGGCCCCGGGCACCACGCCGGCGTTCCAGGTTTGTCCGCCATCGGTGGTGACAGTAAAGGTCCCGCCGCGACCCGATGCCCACACTACCTGCGGGTTCACCGGGCTGACGGCAATGAGCCCTTCGCTCGTGCCGCTGTTTTGCGGCGTCAATGTGGGCTGGTGAATTGGCGAGAGCTGTTGTGCACTGAGAGATGCGAAGGCGAATGTAGCGATGATTAGAACAGCCAGCGAATATTTCAACATGGCAATGCCTCCGGATTGAAATTTGTGGAGCGAAGTATAGGCTTCGCGAAAAGACCAAGTCAAACCAGCCGCGCCCGTGGTTGGATTGTTCGATACCGTGTCGTGTTTTGCAATCCCGTGCCGCAGGCCGGCGTCGTACAGGGCCCTCGCTGCCGTCCACATCCGGACACTCATTCACGCCTGGAACTTTCGCCTTCACCCCTGCGTATCGCCCAGCATGAAGCGCCCTGCTGTCGCTCTTTGTTTGTTGTCCCTCTCTGCTCTCCTGCCGGCATTCCCTCAGAGCACGGCGCCACATCTCTCGGCGCAACAGTGGCGCGAGGATCTGCACTATCTTGCGCAGGAGATGCCCAAGCAGCACAAGTCGCTCTTCCACACGATGACGCAGGCGCAGTTTGAGCAGGCCGTGCAGGCGCTCGATGCCGACATACCACGCTTGAATGACGACGAGATTGTCGTGCGTCTCGCGCAGATCGGAGCCATGGTCACGGATGGTCATAGCGGCCTCGAGTTGCTGGACATGTCAGGCAACGTTCACATACCGGTGCTTTTTGTGCAGTACTCCGACGGCGTTTATGTTCGTGCCGCCGCACCGGAATATGCGGAGGCAGTCGGCGGGAAAGTTGTGATGGTAGGCTCTTCTACGACAGAGGAGGCGATGGCGCGCATCGATACGATCGCTCCCATGGATCCCAACAATCCGGGACATCGGATGGCGTGGGCCGCCCGCCTTTATCTGAACTATCCGATGCTGCTGCATGGTCTGGGACTCTCTGCGTCGAACCAGACCGCCGACTTCGTCATCGAGAAGCAAGGACAGCGTAAGAGCTATTCGATGCGGTCTTCCGTGCCGCTCGCACAGTGGTACCTGTATAACCCGCCGTCGGATTGGGTTGATGCGCGACCGTCTTCTGTACCGGTGCCGCTTTCCGTTCAGCGCGCTAACCAGCTTTACTGGTTTACCTTCCTGCCCGAGCATGGGGCCGTCTACTTCCAGTTCAATGGTGTGATGAATGCTGATGGAGAGACATTGGAGCAATTCGCACACCGGCTCGCGACGGCCATCAACCAGGATGGCGTCGACCGCCTGATCATTGATGTTCGTCACAATCCTGGCGGGAACAACACCCTGCTTCGCCCGCTCCTGGTGACGCTCATCGGTTCCAAGCTGAACCACCGGGGCGGAATGTATTGCATCATCAGTCCTAGAACCTTTTCCGCGGCGCAGAATTTCGTTGACCGGCTGGAAAGCTACACGAACGTCGTCTTCGTCGGGGAGCCGACCGGCGAGAATGTGAATATGTACGGCGACCCGCACCACATCGAACTGCCGAACAGTCATCTGGGAATGGCCGTTTCGCATCTCTGGTGGCAGGACAAAGATCCTCGAGACACTCGCGTGGCTACCGCTCCCGAGCTTGCATCGGTGGCGACGTTTCACGATTACGTTGCAGGCCGCGATCCTGCACTGCAACTCGCGCTGACCACTCCGACACCGGCGACACTTCAGGATCTGCTGACCGCGGCACTGCCCGGAGGCGTGAATGGGGTCCTGGCAAGCTACAACGCCTGGATCAGCGATCCCGTGCACCGCTATGCGCAAGACCCCGAACGTCAAGTGAATGCTCTTGGATATCAACTGATGGGGGACAATCGCATCCCCGATGCGATCACCATCTTCCAGGTCAACGCCCGAACCCATCCCGACTCCTGGAATGCCTGGGACAGTTTGGGGGAAGGCTACGCTAACGCCCATGACAGGGAGAATGCGTTGCAGGCTTACAGGAAGTCGGTGCAGCTTAATCCCAACAACAGTGGTGGTCAGCAGATGATCGAAAAGCTCGAGAAGATGCAGTAGCCGCGGATTACTCCGCCGCTCTATCGCGAGCCGAAACCGCACGGTTATTTTTTCGGGCGTAATCAGCACATGTGAAAAAGGCGACGGGGAAGCCCGTCGCCTGAACTACAGACTCAACTCGCGTAGTCACTTCACGGAGTTGTAAACACCTGGTAACCAATGCCCCCGTAGACTCCAGAGCCGTAACGACCAACCATGACAAGCATGTCGTTCAGGCCATTGGCTCGGGTGCTGCCTACGCCGTTTGGGTCGTCAAACGAGTAGTACATTCCTCCGTGATAGAGCACGCCGTGACGGTTGCTGGAAGAATCAAAATACGTGCCTACAACGTCACCATTGTTGTTGATTTCATGCATGGCCGTCCCAATCGACCCTTCCCCGGGCGCGTGAAGCGGTGTCCAGGTCTGGCCCATGTCCGGGGTAGTAAACGACACGTAGGTTCCGCTGGCATTGATGCCGAACGCGCTGATCACGCCCGCGTTGTTGATACCCCAGGCGGTAGCCGTACTTGTCACCCCCGGCGGATCCAGGTTCGTGAGCGTCGAGCCCACCAGCACAAATCCATGCTGTATACCGGTCGAGGTGACATACGTGCCCACCACCGAGCCCGCATCGTTTATCCCAATCGCATTCGTTAGGATTGCGCCCTGGATGTTGATGTCGGTGAAATGTCCCCTGGAGTACGTAAACCCGATTTGAACGCCGCTTGTGTTCGTACACCAGCCCGCTGCGACATTCGAGGAATTGATGCCATAAAAGGCGATGGATGTCGAGCCGGGACTGCGTACGCAATCAGGGCGGTCGGCGGAGACGAAGGCGTTCACACCACCCAGGATCACGGCATGCTGGACCCCGCCGCTGTCGACGTAATCGCCGACGATTGCACGTGCGTTGTTGATTCCGTACGTGTCCGTCTCCTGCGCTGTCGTGACGGCCTGGACATCTCTGAACAGGAATGTCAAAGCCACCGCGATACCTACGCATACACAGAGGACGAGCAAGAACACTCCAATGACGGTCCTGCGACTTTGCATTTGGCTTCTCCTTGTTCCCCTTTTTCTGTGGTCAGCAAGAAAAGCTACGGCATGAAGCAGCGCGAAAATCTGGTATCCATCTCAGCCACTATGCGAGTGGGGAGCCTCGCATACTTGTGCGCTTCAGTCTCGTCCCGTTCCGGGAGACTGTCAATATGCAAATTCGCTGGAAGGCCGCGTCACGTTTTGGCGACCAGGTGGCAAGTATCCGTGCAATAGTGCCCGTAGAGATCGGGCTGATCGGGCGCAGCGAGCAGGTTCTGACGCCGGCAAAAGTTCCCAACGTGCAAAGGTTTCAGCGCCCTTGGTGCCGAGAGGGGGACTCGAACCCCCACAACCCTTTCGGGTCCGCGGATTTTAAGTCAATCCGCGACCCTCAGGGAACAGTAAAAGCAAGGTGTTGCGAGGCGCAAAAACAACCCACCAGCACGCCACGGTCATAGCTTCAGGCATAGCAAATCGGGTGATCTTACTCGGGAGGCAAACATCCTAACGTGGGTGGTAGCTCGGCGGATCAAAAGTCCGTCGACTGCGGGGCCATGTCCTCAGAACGCATCCAAAAAACGCCAGATGCTAGGATTAGTTGTGATAACGCCTGTTCTATAAAAGGGGATGTCAAGGAACATTTTTTTCCCTCCACCGGAGGCGGATAGTTTCCGCGACATCCAGCCCCTCTCATCATGGAGAGTGCTAGCCTGGCGATCCCCTTGGGGATTGGGTTTGCGTTGTTCCATCTCAGCAGCTGCATCTTCTTGATTGGTAGCGACGACGCCGAGCGGTTTCTGAAGCTGGGCAAGCGCTGCGGTTGTACGGTGTCAACCATGGTTCTATCTGAGGCTCGTGGCCTATGGCTTTTTCGGGTTGTCCGAGGGGGCATAGGGTTCACACAGAGACTGGGTGCCAGTCGGCACCATATCGTCTACAGGCGTTAGGGATACTCACCCTCGAACCCGAGCGTCTCAGAACCGACGGCCACCACCAGAGAAGATTACCAGCGATGGAAGGGGCTCTTCACCCGAGACGCTCAAGCGGCTTGCG
>Ga0126381_100000546_pt1 | contig 41055 bp, 22 predicted proteins | sample PanSoiMetPlot_28_FD_96465 | JGI IMG/M metagenome (GOLD analysis project Ga0126381, IMG submission 96465) | Tropical forest soil microbial communities from Panama - MetaG Plot_28 | ecosystem: Environmental > Terrestrial > Soil > Tropical forest > Bulk soil | place: Panama | collected 2016-02-17 | reverse complement strand
TCGCTGCCCAGGAGGCCGTGAGCTGGAGCGAATATCTGGGCGGTCCGGCGGGCGCGCATTATTCCCCGCTGAAGCAGATCGACAGGCACAACGTAGACAAATTGGAAGTGGCCTGGAGTTTCGAGACGGGCGACGACCTGAGTTATACGTTCTGCCCGCTGGTGGTGGACGACATCGCCTACGTGGCTGCGAAGGAAGGCTCGCTGGTGGCGCTCGAAGCATCCACCGGCAAACAACTGTGGATGTACCGATTTCCGGGCGGCGGGCGATTCAGCGGCATCGCGGGCCAGCGGGGAGCGAACTACTGGGAAAGCAAAGACCGCTCGGACCGTCGCGTCCTCGTCACTTCGAACGGGATCCTCTGGGCCATCGACGCGCGCACCGGCAAGCTGGTGGACTCCTTTGCCGATCACGGCAAGCTCGACCTGAAAATCGGGATCGACCGCGCGCGCTTTCCCCTAGCGTCGCGCACGCCGGGGCGCATTTTCGAAAACCTGATTATCCTAGGCAGCGCCACAGGCGAAGGGTACTTGGCTCCGCCGGGCGATATTCGCGCCTTCGATGTCCGCACGGGCAAGCCGGCGTGGGTGTTCCATACCATTCCGCGCCCGGGCGAGTTCGGGTACGACACATGGCCCAAGAATGCCTGGGAATACATGGGCGGCGTCGACGTCTGGGGCGAATTCAGCGTGGACGAGAAGCGCGGGATCGTGTACATGTCGACGGCATCCGCCAAATACGAGCTCTACGGCGGCGACCGTCCCGGTGACAACCTCTACGCCGACTCCCTCCTCGCGCTCGATGCGCGCACCGGAAAGCTGCTCTGGCACTTCCAGACCGTTCATCACGATCTTTGGGATTGCGATCCGGATGCCGCTCCGCAGCTGGTCACCGTCAAGCATGACGGCAAGAATGTGGATGCGGTCGCGCTGGCATCCAAGAATGGGTTCCTTTACGTGTTCGATCGCGTCACGGGCAAACCGCTTTGGCCCATCGAGGAGCGGCCGGTTCCGAAATCCGACGTGCCCGGCGAAGTTGCGTCGCCGACCCAGCCGTTTCCAACCGTGGTGCCTCCGTTCTCGCGACAGGGCATGACCATGGCGGACATGTACGACGCCTTCATGACCGACGAGGAGAAGGTGTGGTGGAAGGAGCGGCTCATCAACGCGCGGAAAGGCTTGTATACGCCGCCGGCGCTGGGCGACACGATCCTTCTGCCGAGCGTAAACGGCGGTGCGCTGTTTTTCGGGACGGGCGCCGACCCGGAAACGGGCACGGTGTATGTAGTCGGCAAGGATCTGCCCTCGATCGTCAAGCTCGTGCCGGCGGGCGAATCGATCGCGTCGAATGCGGGCGGATTGATTCCCGACCGGCCGCGCAACGGGCGCGGCGGGCGGGGCGGCCCCTCTGCGGCGATGCAGGCGACGGCCGAGCGGCGGGGACGCGCAGTTTACGAGCAGAGCTGCCAGCTTTGCCACGGCACCGACCTGAAAGGCGACCGCGGACCGGAGCTCGACGATGCCGCTGACCGACTGGGAGCCGTCACGATCCGAACCGTGGTCATTAAAGGCAAGGGCGCGATGCCGCCGATGCCGAACCTGGCGCCGGCGCTGATCGACGATCTGATCGCGTTCCTGACCAAGCCGGAAGCCGCTCCTCCGGGCAGCGCCGCACCGGCCGCCATTATGGCGTTGGCAGGCCGCGGGGAGCCGCCCTATCCGGAAGGCGTCACGCCGCCGCCCTCGCGCTACAAAACCGGTTACGGGAATGAACCTTATGTGATCACTCCTCCGTGGAGCCAGCTCGTCGCTTACGACCTGAACACCGGGACGATCAAGTGGAAAGCGCCCTATGGCGACCTGCCCGAGGCCGGACCGAGCGACAAGATGCGCGGCAACGTTTATCCGAAGAGCGGCCCGGTGATCACCGCCGGCGGTGTGGTTCTCTTCGCGGGCAATGATTCCAAGCTCTACGCGCTGGATAAGGACACCGGAAAACTGCTCTGCGCGAAGGATCTACCGAATGGGTCTCTCGGCGTACCGGCGGTGTATGAAGTGAACGGGCGTGAGTTTGTGCTGCTGGCAGTTTCGGGGGGCAATCCGTTTCCGGCGGGCGGACGGATGGCGCCGGGCGGCGCGCATTCGCGAACGGATTCGAAGGTTTATATGGCGTTCGCTCTACCGGCAAAGTAGAGCGCCTACCAGAAGGGTTCTTCGGCGGGGACGAACTGGATGGGGATGCCGTGGATGAAGGTCCGGATCCAGTTGGCCAAGTCTTCCATGCCGGCCTGTTCAGAGACGACGTGGCCGAGCATGATGAGGCCTTTCGGCTTGCCGAGCGAAGCGCAGTCGAGAACGTATTCTACGTCGTCGAAGCCGCCATCAGCTTCCTGCTGTTCGCCGCCGATGACGACGTCGGCTTCGGGCGACATGCGCGGCGTGGCATATCCTGGTCCCAACAGAATCCGGCTCACCCTTGCTTGCGGGTCGCCCACGCAGCGAATGGCGCGGAAGCCGCTCACACGCTTGACTCGCGAGGCGAACTCGCCGAAGGTGGTTTCCGGAATCGTTTGGAGGCCCGGGCGCATGGTCGCGCTCTCGCCGCCCTGGATGCCGACCGAGCGAAACTCGCCCACCACGGTGTAGTCCGGCTTCATGGCATGCATGTGGTCGTGATTGCGCCAGACCACCATGCCGTTCTTCAGAATGTAGTCTGCCTTGAGCTTGTAAAGTCGATTTTCCTCCAGGTCCTTGGTGTCATCGGGATCGTTCCACCAGGTATCTTCGTGTGTGATCACCATGTTCAGGCCGGCTGCGTTGGCGCGCTTGAGCATGTCGAACGTGGTCATCATGGTCGTCGCGATGCCATTGACCGTCACCTCCGGACTTCCGGCCTTGAACCTGTCGCGGCGTGAACCCTCGTTCCACGGTACCGGGGTGTTCTTTTTGATCAGCTCAACCACTTCGTTGGCGGTCATCTAAGCGGGTCTCCAGTAGGGATCTCCCACGCGGATCCATTGCGAAGGAACTTCCTTCACTACGGTCTTCAGCCAATCGGCGCAGACGCGCATGCCGGGATCTTCCGATACGACCCGGCCGATAGTCACCAGGGCGCGCTTCTCACCGGCGGTGAACATATCGGCGGCGTAATGGGTGTTCTCCCATTCCCGAACCTCGCCGGCGACGATCATCTCCACTTCGGAATAACGCTGCCACATGATGGCCGGGGTCATGGAACCGGGATGCAGCAGTACCCGGCGAATGGCGGCTTTGCGATCGCCAACGGCGCGCAGCCCGCCGCGAAGGTTCAGTTTGGAGCGAATGAGGGCGACAGTTTCCTCGGCGGTGGCATGGGGGATTTCGTACAGCGCGTCATCGTTCTTCACGCGGTGCGCCGACCAGCCGAGCGCGCTGGCGAGGCCCGTGGCCATTTCGCTTTGTTTGCGAGCCTGCCAATGGTCGCGCAGCCGAAAGACGACGAGGCGGTTATTCTCGATGAATTCGTGTTTAGCGGACAGCACGGGATCGTCGAGGCCACGTCCTTCCGCGCGTCCGTAGAAGGTTGGCTCACACGTCAGCACGAGGTTCGCGTTCGCCTTGGTGGCCGATTTGAGAACCTCGAGCGTAGCCATTGCGGTGGTGGCGATTCCCTTCACAACGATTGCTGGGTCGCCCGCCTTGAAGCCATCGGGCCCAGTGGAAGGCCAGTCGCCGCCAAGTTCGGTTTGGAGGCGGCGGACGACGGTTTCGGCGTTGAGCGACTCGGCGGCACACACAGAGGCGGCGGTGGCCGCCATCAGAGTGAAACTCCGGCGTGAGATGCGCTTCATGGCCGCTTCCCGAATTCCCGTTCCGCAAATGCGAGGAAGTACGGCCAGTTCGGGTTGGGCGTATGGCCGGCGTTGTGCTGGCGGAAGGCCAGATCGCCACCCAGGATCCCGGCCTCGGTGGGCGGAAAGACGGTGGTGCCCAGATCCTTCTTGCCCAGCAGGCGATAGACAGGACCCGCGGCGACACCCGCCAGGAATGTGCCGTGGGCATCCACCCAGGCATCCGAATGGGCGATATCCACAGCGGGATCGACGGTATTGCCGGCACTCAGGAACACGGGACGCGGGGCGCACATCGCGATGAGCTCGTGAGAATCGACCGGCAGGTCGCTCCACTTCAGCGGGCCGGCGTATTTTAAAAAGTTGCCGGCCATCCAGTGGTATTCGTTTTCGCCGGCGATGTTCTCGACGAGCTCGCCGAAATTCCGGCGGTGCAGCTTGGCGCCGCCTTCGCCGGAGGAGCTGACGAACGCGATGGCGATCCGCTGATCGTAGGCCATGCTGACGATGGCGGCTTTGCCGTAGCGGGAATGACCCTGAATGGCGACGTGTTTGGCGTCGACGGCTTTATCGGTTTCAAAGTAGTCCATGGCGCGGTCGGCGCCCCAAGCCCAGGCACGCAGAGCGCCCCAGTCGTCGGGCTTGCGCGGCTCGCCCTTGTTGACCAGGCCGACGATTCCTTTTCTTAACCCGGCGCCATTGTCCGCCTGGATACTGGCGGGGTTCAGCGTCGCGAAACCCCAACCCTTGGCGAGCACCTGAGCCTGCCAGCTCGGTCCGGGTTCCGAGCCCTGCTGCGAGGCCGCAACCGCAGGCGGCGCGCCACGGCCGTCGCCGAACCCACCACCGAACACCATGATGACGGGCATGGGGCCTTTCGCATTGGCAGGGGTGCTGAGGGAAAGCTGCATGTCAACTGTGATGGCGGGATACGATGAGTTGTCCACGTGACCGGCAATCGTCTTAGTGACGATGGGGATATCGCCAACACGCTCCTCGGCCGTGTTGGTGACTTCCCATCTCACTTTGGGGACGGACAGGGGCACGCGGCCGTAGACTTCGCGGTCGAAGACCTCGACGATTTCGGGCCGACGCTCGTTCCACCATACACGGGCGCTGGCGACCTTCTTTCCGTTCTTGAGCGTCAGGGGATCGGGCAGATCGGGATAGGGATTCGCTTTGGCTTCCTCATAGTTGGCCGAGCCGAGGAGGCGAGCGTTGACACCCGGCCGCAAGGTGGTGATGTGCAGTTGCGACATCATCTGCTGGCGGTCTTCCTTGTTGGCTTGCTGGATGGCGAGCTGTTGGGGACTGGGTGCAGGCTGCTGCGCGATGGCCGGGAGAAAGACGAACAGGCAAACGGAGACCGGAATCGACGGGCTCATATTGGCTTTACGCTATTCCAAAAGGAAGGCGGTGTCAACAATACGTGCGTACTTCGCAAGAGAAATTGCGTAAAGTGCAACGGCATTGGAGGCGCGATTTAAGTTCGCGCCTGCCAAAGCACCTTCTGGCAAGCGTGGCGCATGTCCAATTCAGTTCTACAGGCATCCTCAATGAGGTCGCCTGTAGTATTGGTTGGGCGCACCAGGCGTGGGAACACCGCTCGCGATCATCGTCCCGGTGTCATGCGCCTTGGTCAAGGCGCCGGTGAGGGTGATGCCGGAACCGGAGACCTGGGCGCCTGCCGAGTGCGCAAGAGTCAGCGGCGCAACGGTGATTGTGGCGCCGCCCCTTCCGCCGGTGATGGAGACAACCATCGCGGCCTCACGGTTTGCGCCAACGTCAATGGTGATGGCCTGGCCCGCGGCAAAACCTGCCGCGCTCGCCACAGGGATAACGGTCGTACCCACGCTGGTGGCGGCACCCACCGTGGTGGCGCCTGCCGAGCCGACCGTCGCGATGACGCCGGTTTCGACGTTCACGCCCGTATCGATCATAATCGCCTGGCCGGCGGCAAAATCTGCCACGCTGGCGACTTTGATATTGGCTGCACCGGCGGCCGAAGGGGCTGACAGGGTGGTGCCGGGCTGTAACAGGAAATCAGCGCAGTTACTGCCGGTGTCGAGGCCGTCCGGGAAGCGGCCGGCGCTCCTATTGGGCGCGTTGGCAGCAGGCCCGCCGAAGCTACCGCGGCCCGGGCCGGGCGTCGGCACGCGGCACCCACTCTCCCCTGCTCCTGAGGCCGCCTGGTAACCCTCGGCAGCCCATGGGTCAACAAGGAGGCCGTAGTTGAGGCCATCGACAACCAGGCCGGCGGCGTCACGCAGCACCATGTTCCCGGCGCTGGGGGCGAGTGCGGGGCCACCGAACCACTGGTTGGGCGCCGGCGTTCCCCGGTAGCCCGCGGTCGTGACGGCGGCGTCACTCACAACCGCGTCGATCGCATGGCTTTTCGCAAGAGGCCGGTCGAGCGCGATTCCGGTGCCGAGCGGTTGGACGGGTTCGTTGCTCGAATGCGCAAACGCCGTGGGCGGAGTGAAGCTAATCCCCGTTCCCCGATCGCTGAAAGGAAGGTTGGCCGCATGATTGAACCGCAACGGGGCGGCCAGATCGAGGCCCATGCCTGGATCGATCACCGCGTCGCCGTTGGGATGCGCGTGAGCGAGGGCCGGCGTAAAATCGATGCCGGCACCGCTCGGACCAGACGCGCCGACAGCGGTAATGGTTACCGTCTCCCGGTTCGCGGGGGTGCCAACCGTCATCTTGTCGCCGACCGCGAACGGAACAACGCCCTGCGGACCGCCACCCCTCCCGCCGCGGACTTTAATATTAGTCGCGCCGGCGTTCGCGTCCGCCGAGAGCGCCGTCCGATTCGCCTGGGTGCCGACGCGCGTCACGGTGACGGTCTCGATCCCGTGGCCGACGCTATCGACATCCAAACGGATCTTGTCACCAGCTGAGATGTTGGCGACGGACGTCACTTTGATGTTGGTCGAGCCGGCGGCCGCGTCCGCTCCAAGGAAGGCTTGCGTGCCCGGCTTGCCGATCGCAGTGACCGTGGCCACCTCGTACCGCTCTATGGATTTCGCGACGGCGGGGTAGGTGGCGCCATAGCCGATGGCAATCTTTTCGCCGACCACGAAGCCGGCCACGCTAGTAACAGGCACGTTGGTCGAGCCGGCGGGGATCGAAATGACTGGACCTTCGGGGAGGGGTTGCCACAGCGTCGTGTTGCTGCCGGCCGCCGCCCCGATGCGTGCGATCTTGCGAGTCTCCACATTGGCGCCGGTGTCGATCGCGACCGTATCGCCGGCCGACATGCCGGTCGTGCCCCTGACGTGGATGGTGGTATCGCCCGCGCGCGCGGGCACGGCCAGCCCGGAGTTGGAGAGACCGAGCAGGTAGAAGCCGCGAGCAGCCAGCTTCGTCCCGGGCGGGACCTTCACCGCCGAAAAGATGGCCTGCTGGGTCGGGTGCTCGGTGAGGGTCCAGTTGGAGATGTCGACGTCACGGGCACCGGCGTTGTAGAGTTCGATGAACTGGTTCGTCGAGTTGTCGGGGGCGCTAATGCGGAACTCGTTGATCTTGATTGGGCTGACGTTCCGCACCTTCTCGGCCGTCGTCTCGGATTGCGTCCTGCCCGAGTGGTTTGTCCACGAGGCGTTGCCGACCAAGTCACCGTTGAAGGGCGCCGGACCCGAGGTGATCTTGAAGGTCGCCGTCACGCTAGCGCCGGGTGCTACCGGGTCAGTGAACATCTTCGACTTCTCGGTGGTCCCTGGCACGAAGGAGGTCCACTGCGTGGGCACGGAAATGCTCAACCTCACACCTGCCGCTGTCGTCCCGGTCGTATTCGTGAACGTCACGGTGGTGTCCTGCGAAGAGCCTGGCGAGAATGTCTGAAGCCCTGGCGGCGTGGCAGTTGCCGGGGTGCCCTCTGGGCCGGGCGCTATGCTCACCCGCGGGACGTCATACCGGGCAGCCACCACGTTGGCCTGCACGAGTTGGTCGGTGGCGTCGGTCGGGAAGGTGTTCGCGGCCGTCATGGCACCTTCATAGAAGGTGCCCTGCGAACTGTTGCTGTTGTCGCCGCCGTTGCCGAGAAGGATGGCCCCCTGCTTGCGCATCGGATCATAGGTGGAATTGACGCGGGGTCCGTCGAACATCACCGACAGGGCGCCCTGCTGTGCGTCGCCGCCCATGGAGGTCCAGTGGTGCGGTTCGCCCTTGGCGATAGCCGTGACGAATCGCCAGGTGATGTTTGGCAGGTTTGCGCAGCCTTTGGATCCATCCGGGTTGACACAACCGACCAGGTTGTTCTCCTGATCGGTCATGATCCAAGGGCCGGGAAGGGGCCCGTGATACCAAGCTCCGGCGTTGCCGTAGTACGCGGTTTCCATGGTGCCGTTGTCATCATCGCGACTGTCGATCTCGGCGTTGCCGTAATCGAAGCAACAGCCGCTGTTGTAGTGGTGGCCGTTAATCACCCAGTACTGCCCCTCCGCCTGGTCGTCGACCGCGGTACCCTTCACGTCATTCTGACGGAGGCCCATCCCAGGCTCGATGAAGACGCCGTAGGCCTTATGGCCCATGATCGTGATTGGCGCCATGTCAGCGACCGGAAGGTTGTTGAATCCACCCATGGCCGGACCGCTGAATCCGCCGCGAGGCGCCTGGGTGAGATGGTTGTGTTTCGCGGATTGGTCGTAGATGGTGGTGATCCAGCAATACGTGTTGGCGCAGAACGCGTCCTGCGCGGCCGCGTTGGCGTATCCTCCCGCATCCGGGACCGGCGATGCGACGGACTGAACGACCCCGATGTCCAGCGTTTTACCGTCCGACTGGCGAAGTACCTGGTAGAGCGGGCCGTTGTAGGAAGCATAGAGCGCGCGCGTGGTGCTGTGGGCTGCCACGCAGGGATCGCCGGCGGCGGCGTAGATGTCACACGGCCCTTTCGGCCTGGGCGGAGCCTCCGCGGCCGGTGTGGCCGTCGTCAACGCGGCGCCAACCACCGTGAGCGCCAGCGCGAGCATCGGCAGAAGATTGAGTCTGGTTTTCATGTTTATCCTATTATCCAGCCCCCAGCGCGAGTGTGAGCAGGAGCAAGGCCAGCGCCGCTCCCTGGGTTGACAGCAGCGCCTCTACGGTAGGCGACAGTCGCCCCATCGCGCGCCGCGGCATCTAGTTCCCCTCGTGAAATCAGAATTGGGCGCGCAGTTCGAGGGCGACGACGCGAGGTCCGCGTTCGCCGGTCAACGCCCCGATGTTCGCATTCGTGTTCTGGCCCTGGGCGTTGAAAACGTAGCCGGAGTTGACGCCGGTAAACTCCGTATGGTTGAAGACGTTAAACGCCTCCACCTTCAGTTGGAGCGAACGGCTTTCCCGGATTGGGATTCTGCGGGTCAAGGTCATATCCCAGTTTATGTATCCCGGGCCGTACATAATGTTCGAGCCGGCATTCCCGATAGTTCCGACTGCCGGCTCCGCATACGCCGCTGGGTTGAACCAGAGCTTGCCGTGCGGCAGCCCCGGAGTTCCCTGCGGAACGTTCGCGAAGGGATTTCCAACCACGTCAATGCGCGCACCTTCGCTGGCCGAGCCGGTGATATCAAGTCCGTTCGTGGTCGAGAATCCCGGCGTGAAGGGAGAACCGGTGGAGAAGCCCGTGATGCCGGACCAGTTCCAGTTGTCGGCGATGGCTCCGAGCACCCTGGAATGCAGCATGTGCCCCGGCTTCGGCAGATCGTAGGAGTAGTTGATGGCTCCGGTCTGCCGGCGGTCGGCGCCCTGCGGGCCATAGTAGCGCGAATAGTTGGCTTGTGCCGATAGCAGTTCATCGAGCGTGAAGATGCCCATCATGCGAGACCACGCATACGAGACGCCGAAGGTCAAACCGTGCTGCAACCGGTGTCTTAGCGAGACCTGGAGAGCGTTATAGTTCGATTTGCCAAAAAATGTGTGTATGTTGATATCGCCGAATCCAGGGTACGTCGGCCTCTCGAACGGGGAGGTAAGGTGTGGCGGTTGTGCCGCATTCGTGACGGGCTGGGTGGGATCGGCCCAGTAGGGACTGAAATCCGCGTAGAGCGGAACGGGGTTGATGTTTGCGTTGACGTTGCGGTTAATGCCCCAGGTGCCCTGATACGACACGTCTAAGACCGAACCGAATCCGATATTCTGCTGCACATCGAGGCTGGCGCTTCGACTCTGCGGTGTGGGTGTCTTGCCAGACCACTGGGTGAGACCGGGCGGTCCAATCAATCCACCCGCGCTGGCGAGGTTGGAAATATTGCCGTAGTAGGCCGTCGGCTGGTAGCCCACGGGCGGCTGGCCTGACATGGAGTAAACCTGGTTTCCGTCGAGGCGGTCGTAGAACATTCCCCAGCCTCCTCGCAACGCGGTCTTTCCGTTGCCGAAAACATCGAGTGCAAAACCGACCCGCGGCGCGGGTATGATTGTCCGGGTCGTATAAGTATCCAGGGGGGCGCCATTCAGCCCGTCCACTACCATGCCGTTCGCGGGGTTTCCACTGTTCGGAACGAAAAGCCCGATATACGAAGCCGGATACAGGACGCCTGTGGCGGGGTTGACCGCAACCCGGTTCGATCCGGTGCATGGGTTCCCCGTCTTACAGTAGGGAGCATAGATCAGTGGGGATGCTCCAAGCTTGTACTGCGTAGGAACGAAGTACGCGAATTCGTGCAACATGTCGACCTGGGGGGACATGTTGTAGAAACGGATACCGTAGTTCACGGTCAGGCGCTTCCCGATGCGCCAGTCATCCTGAACGTAGAACTCCCGGTTCCAGTAATAGACGTCGTAAACGAAGTGGCCGCTGTTCTCGTTGTATGTGTCGTAGTTACCCAGCAGGGCGTTGGCGAATCCGTTTCCCGAATCCAGCGGGTTATTAACGTCTTTGCCGAAGTTATAGCTGCCCGTGTAGGACGGGCTACCCGGCTGCAGCTTGCGGTTGCGCTCGATGTAAATGCCCGCCTTGATCGTATGATTGTTCCAGATCTTGGTCAGGTTGTCGGAAAACTGATAGATTCGGTTGGTATTTATGTAATCGACGTTCGATTCTCCGAAGCTGGCGGCGTTCAAGGGCGTGCCACCGAAACTGAAGCCCGGGAGATACGAGCAATAGCCATTGGAACAGTTGGCGGGGCCCTCCAGCATGTCGCCGCCGGGACCGGGTCCCAGTGGATGGAGCGGGAACAGGCTGGGAAGGGGTTGACCGGCTTGAGGCGTTCCCTGAGTTCCGTTGGCCAGCGAACGGGCTACTTGCGCGGGGACCTCCTCGTAATAGGAGAAGTAGTTGTAGCTCCAGTTGTAAGTCGCCTGGTTGACCAGGGTCGGGCTGAACGTATAGTTCACGGATCCCACCAGGCCGGTGCCCGGATTGGGGTGGCCCTGAATGGCGGAATTGAACTGAATAGCAGCGTAGAGCGCGTCCTGGAAATCGTAATCGTGGCCGTAGCGGATGTAGCCGTTCAGCTTCGGGGTCACATTGACATCGCCGCGAATGATGTCGTCACGCCTCGCATGCCCACCCGACGCCTCGGACTGGAAGTTGTCCTGCTGATACTGAGCCGTGCCCGCGGGGAAGACCGTGTTGGGAAGCGGGAAGAAATTGAGCATCGCCTGTCCCCAGCCATTGATCCGGTTCTGCGGAATCACGTTGCCGGGGAAGGGAGCCCCGGTGGTGGGATCGGTGATGACGATCAACGAATTGCCCGGATTGAAGCTCTGAGAGAAGTCACCCGATCGCTCCAACGCTGTCGGCATGGTGCGATATTGGTTGGCCGCATTGAGCAGCGACCGCGTATATTCCTGCGACGCAAAGAAGAAGTACTTGGTCTTACTGGTATTGAAGTGCTTCGGGATGTAGACAGGGCCGCCCAAACTCCATCCGGCGATGTTATAGCGGTATCGGGGAATGAGCTGGCCGGTTTGGTTGTTGAAGAACTGGTTGGCATTGAGATCTTCGTGACGATGCGTCCACCAACCTGAACCGTGGAACTGTTGCGTGCCACCCTTGGTTGTGACACTGATGGTGGCTCCCGAATTGCGCCCGTATTCAGCCGCGAAATTCGACATCAGCACTTTCACTTCGCCGATGGCGTCGATATTGGGCTCGAAGTGGGCAAAGCAGGTAGCGCAGCCGGTGTCCATGTCGGTGGCACCGTCAACGGAGAAGCCGGTGATTCCCGTATTGCCGCTGAAGGTCAAACTGCCGAGGATCGATCCGCCGCTGATATCCCGGCCGTTGTTGGTGTCGATGACTCCGGGCAGCAGTTTCATGTAGCTCATCAAGTCGCGCCCTTTGATGGCGTCGACGTTGAGTTGGCTCGAGTCCAGCAGCGGCGCCTTTTCACTGCTGGCGGTTTCTACCGCGGCCACCTCAGCGGTGACATTGACCGAGTCGGTAACGGCACCGAGCGCGAGTTGTAGGCGGCCTAAGTCGCGCGCCTCGCTCGCATCGACGACAATGTCGTTAACCTTCAGGATCTTAAAACCCGAAGCCTCGACGGTTACCGAATAAGTTCCGGCTAAGATGTTTACGATACGGAACAGTCCGGCGCTGTCCGTGGCGGCGCGGGTCACGGTTGAAGTGCTTTGATTGGTAAGCTGAACAACCGCTCCCACAACCGAGGCACCGGCAGGATCAATGACTGTTCCGAGAACGGAACTGGTGACGGTTTGGCTGGACAGGTTGGCGCTAAACGAGAGCAACAGAGCACTCGTCAGCGTGAAGTTCACACGCGTCATGGCTTGTACCCCCCAAGGTATTCCCCGGAATACGATCAGGCAGTGCGAAAGAATCGCGCCGCAGTTGGTGGAATGTTATCCCAAGAGGAACTCGATTGCAATCGCTTTCAGATGAATTTCTTTGCGGAAGGCGCAATCGACATTGGCAAGAGCGCAACAATACCGAACAAATGCAGAGTTACTTTGGAGCAGTTTATGCTGCCGGAAACTTTCCGAACTTCTGCCGGGCCACAATCCCCGAACCTTCCCGGATGGTTACCAGTTGGTTAGCTTCCACACGCTCTATGCGCTCCTCTTTGCCGTTCGGCCAGCGGATCTCAAGGTCGGCCCACGGCTCCGCTCCCAGTCCAAAATGCAGTCGCCGATCGTTTGCGGAAAGAAAAGACGACTGCGCCAAAACCCCCTGCGCCTGTCTGGTTCCGCCATACACAGCAACCACCTGGGCCCCTATCGCCGAGCGATTCGATTCAACTCCCTTCAGCAGCACCTTGAGCCAACTGTGTCTGTTGTTCAAATCGTTGCGCAACAGTAAGGGCGGCTCGTTCATACTCATCACAATGACATCCACGTCGCCGTCGTTGTCGAAATCTCCGAACGCAGCCCCGCGGCTGGAATGCAGTTCTTTCATGGCGGGCCCTGCCAGATCGAACAGTTCCTCGAATTTGCCCCCACCGAGGTTCCGGAACAGAACGCTGGGCGTCTTGAAAGGTGTGTCCGGCAGATCCCGTTCCAGTTCCGGTGAAACCATCCCGGTGGTGTAGAACAGATCGGGGCGGCCATCGTTATCGAAATCCTGAATCGCCGCGCCCCAGCCGACATACCGCGTCTCCACCGCCAGTCCGGAAACGGTCGTAACATCACGGAACGTTCCCCTACCCGTGTTCCGGTAGAGGATGTTCGTATCCGCCGAGAAGTGAGTCTTAAAAATATCGAGATGGCCGTCAGTATCGAAATCGCCAATTCCGAGGCCCATTCCCGCCTGCTCCTTGCCGTCCTCGTTGATGGCGACGCCGCTCTCCAGGCCGCGTTCGGTGAAGGTGCCGTCGTGATTATTCCGGAAGAGCAAGCTCGGTGAACTGTCGCAGGCCACGTAAATATCGGGCCATCCGTCGCCGTCCAAGTCGGCAGCAACGGCCGTGAGCGCGTACCCGGCGGCAGGAGCCAGAATGCCCGCCTTCTCACTGACATCGGTGAAAGTCCCGTCGCCATTGTTGTGATACAGGCGGCACGGTTCGTGCGGCAGACCCATGGGCCCACAATAGACCGGCGAGCCGCGCCAATTACATGCGGGATTCTTGCCGCGCGCCTGGATCCTGTCCTGATCGAAGACAACATAGTGGCCTACGAATAAGTCGAGCTTGCCATCTCGATCGTAATCGAGCCACGTGCACCCGCTGCCGAAGTGAACGCCGGGACGAAGCAAACCAGCCTTCGCGGTGACATCCGTGAACGTGCCGTCGCCGTTGTTGTGAAACAGAAGATTGCTGCCCCAGCAGGTGATGAAGAGGTCGTCGAATCCGTCGTTGTCGTAGTCGCCGACGGTTACGCCGAAAGCCCACACGCTGCGGCCGAGTCCCGAATGCTCGGTCACGTCCGTAAACGTGCCATCCCGCTTGTTCCTGTACAGGCGGATCGTTGCCGACACGGGCGTGGGTCCCGTACGTCGCTTGCCCGTCAGCATCAGGATATCGAGCCAGCCGTCGTTGTCGTAATCGAGAAACGCAACGCCGCACCCGATCGATTCGAGAATGTAATCCGCGCGCCCTTCATCGCCGAAAATGACCGGAGCCCGCAGTCCCGCTTGAGCCGCCACGTTGACGAACTTTGCGTCGAACGGCAGGCCCGATGGTTTCCCGCGCGGCGCCGGAGAGACGTTGCGTGACGCCATGCCGCTCAACCTTTGGCCGCGCGCCGGCCGCGAAAACGGAAGGGCCAGCCCCGGAATCGACAGAAACTGTCGCCGCATCATAGCGTCTCGTTGAGAATACCAGCGTGGCCGCAAAGGATACAATGGCCGGTAACGGAATGAGGCGCACGACCTCCGTTCTCGCGACCTTCGCAGTATCCACTCTCTTGTCATGCGTGCGGGCGGCCGATGACGCGGCTCTGCGTGATGCCGCCGCCGCAATCCAGCGCGGCGATTACACAGCCGCCGAATCGAAACTGCGCGTGGAGCTTGAAATTCATCCGGCCGATCCAGACGCCCTAAGCTTGCTGGGAATGGTGCTCGATGCGCGCAAACAATTCGTCGAAGCCGATGCGCTCTACAAAAAGGCGATAGGCACGGCGCCGCGCTCTATCCCGGTCCTTGGCAGATATGCCAATCATCTGCTCGCGGCAGGTGACGAAAGCGGCGCATACGATGCCTTTCAGCGTGTGGTGGCGATTGCACCGGCCGATCCCTACGCGAATCTCGCGCTCGCGCGCCTGGAACTGAAGAACAAGGACGCCGCACACGCCAAGGCGGCACTGGTGTTTCTCGACCGGCTCCCGGCCGGCCTGCGCGATACACCCGAAGCGGCTGTGCCTCGGCTGATTGCGCTTAGCCGCAGCGGCGATACGCCGGCAGCCGGAGCTCTCGTGACGCAACTAGCCAACGCCACTCAGAGCGATCCGAAGCTGAGTTCGTCGATCGGCTGGACCCTGGCACGCGCCGGGCAATTCGCTCAGGCGGAACCTTTCCTCACTCAAGCGCTCGCCGGCAACCCGTCCGATTTTCAACTGCTCTACGATCTCGGTGTCGTCGCTTTGTACGCGCAGCATTACGATCGCGCGCGTGAAGTCCTGGAGAAGGCCGTCCACCGACAGCCCCAGAACGCTGATGCTCTGTATAGCCTCGCGTTTGTTTACAGTTCCCTAAAGCAGCCTGAATCCGCTCTGCGCTTTCTCGCCGAGGCGGCGAAAGCCGCCCCCAAGCGTGCCGATGTGCAGCGCCTTATAGCCGTCACTACAGGCGAACTGCAAGCCAATGAGGATTCCGCCGCCGCTTGGGATCGCTATGCCGCCCTGGCGCCGGAGGACGATACCGCCCGGCGCGAGCGCGGGTTCGCCCGCATCCACATGCGCCAGTTCGATACCGGAATCGCGGACCTGGACTGGTACATCGCACGCCATCCCAAGGACCCGGTCGGTTATTACGAGCTTGGCTTGGCACAGAGCATGAACGATCCCACCAAGGGCCTTTCCAGCCTCGACACGGCGCTCGAACTTAAGCCGGATTTCGTGGAGGCTCGCTCGGCTCGCGGGGCGCTCTATTATCTACAGGGCAGGCCGGAGGTTGCCGTCCCCGACCTGGAATCGGCCGCCGCGAGCCAGCCGGACAACGGTCTGATCCTCGACCGGCTCGGGCAGGCATATCGTGCGCTCGATCGGCTTGACGACTCGATCCGAACTCTGCGCAAAGCCTCACAACTCGCTCCCGATGAACCGGTCATCGTCCTGCACCTCGCCAATGCACTGGCCGAAGCGGGAAAAGAGGCGGAATCGGGAGCGCTCATGGGACGCTACCGCCAGATGCGCCCGACCCAGGCCCCGCGCGACCTCATGCGTTATCTCAGCCTCACCCCCGAGCAGCAGCGCGCCGACTACCGCGCGCGTGTGGAGAAGGCGGTCCACGATAATCCCGGCGATCCCAATGCGCAGCTCCACTATCTCGAACTGTCGCTAGAGGAGCGGCAGACGGGGCAGGCGCTTGCTACCGCCAGGGTCATCGCGGCGCTGAAGCCCAATCCCGCGATCCTCGTCGACGCGGGCCGCGCACTCCTCGAGGCGCGACAATACGCGATCTCGCGGGAATTCCTGGAGAAGGCCCTGGCGGCCAACCCCTCCGCGGGGGTGGAGTTGCCCCTCGCGATTGCGGCTTTCCAGTCCACGGGAGCAAATGATGGGTTGCATCAGATGGAGCGCGTGCCGGAGCCGGCGCGCCACGCGGATTATTACCTCGCGCTCGCGCAGATGCTCGATGCCGCCGGCAACAGCGCCGAAGCGATCGCTGCGGTCGATCATGCTCTCGAAATTGCGCCGGACAGCATCGCGATCTATTGGCAGAAGGTCGTCTTTCTGAAGAAGAGCGGCCACGTGGAAGACGCGCTGAATCTCCTCGATCGGGCCGCGAAGACGCTGCCGCGGGAGCCGGCGATCCCAGCCCTGCGCGCTGCGCTTCTGGAATCGGGCGGACGTGTGGAAGAGGCGCAGCGCTTGTTGGAAGATGCAAGGCGGCGCTGGCCGGAAGTACCCGTCGTGTGGGTGGCCGAGGGTCTGATCCGGGCGGCTCACGGCAGTCCGGAACGTGCCCGGCGTGCTCTGGAAACGGCGTTATCACTCGGGGCGCACAGCCCCGAGGCCGCTTCATGCCTCTCCGCCCTGAAGGCGGGTTCGCCGCCCAATCAAACGGCACTGTTTTTCACACGGCCGCCGCAGGATTGGTAGGGACTGTGCAATTTGACAGGGTCTGTTATGATCGGCCCAAGCGTCATGACACGCCGGCAAATTCTCTCCGCGGCCGCCCTGGGGCTCGGCGGTTCACGCTTCGCGCTTCCGCAGCGGTACTCCGGTATGGCTTCTGGAGGCATCTCCCCGGCGCCGCGCGGCAAACCTTCCGGATTCCCGTTCCATGCCAAGTTCGTCAACGTCGCTGGGAAAGCGGGGTTGCGCGCACCGGTCATCTATGGCAACGAAGGCCACGTCGATTACATCCTCGATGCTATGGGATGCGGTGTGGCATTCATCGACTATGACAACGACGGATGGCTCGACGTTGTCACGCTGACCGGCAGGCGCCGCACCGGCACAACGCCGGAAGATGCCAGCATCCGCCTTTACCGCAACAATCGCGACGGCACGTTCCGCGATATCACCACCGCTTCGGGACTCGGCCGCAGTGTGTGGGCCGCCGGGATCACTGTTGGCGATTATGACAACGACGGCTTCGACGATCTCTTCATCACCTGCTGGGGTCAGAACATCCTGTTTCACAACAACGGCGACGGCACATTCACGGACGTCACCGAAAGGGCCGGCCTCCTCCATCCCGGGACGCGCTACGGCACCGGCTGCACGTGGATCGATTACGATCGCGACGGCAAGCTGGACCTGTTCGTCAGCCACTACGTTGTTTTCGATCCGGGTAAGATCCCCATTCGCGGAACCAACGCCACCTGCAATCGCGGCGGCGTGCCCGTCTTTTGCGGCCCCGGAGGTCTTCCGCAGGAGCCCTGCCGCCTGTACCACAATGACGGAAACGGCACCTTCTCCGACGTAAGCGAACGCGCCGGCATCCTTCGCGTGAAACCAAACTATCCGTTGACCGCCGTGGCAACCGACTTCGACGGCGACGGATGGCCCGACATCTATGTGGCCTGCGACACCACCCCAAGCCTATTGTTCCGCAACAACCGCGACGGCACGTTCACCGAACGCGGGTTGGAGAGCGGCGTCGCTTTAAACGAAGATGGACGCGAGCAGGGTGGCATGGGGCTGGGGATCGGAGATTTCGATACCGACGGGTACCTCGATATCTTTAAGACCCACTTCAGCTCCGACACCCACGTGCTATATAAGAACAACGGAAACGGTTCCTTTCGCGACGTGACCACGCGAGCCGGGCTGCGGGTTGAAACGCGGTTCGTGGGCTGGGGCGCGGCCATTCAGGATTTCGACAATGACGGCCTCCCAGATATCTTCTTTACCACGGGCATGGTCTATCCGGAGGTGGAGGCATCGGACCCGAGCGCTCCGTACAAATCGCCCAGCGTGATTTTCCGCAACTTAGGGGGCGGAAAGTTCGAGGAACTCCTCGACCTTGCCGGACCAGCGATGAATGAACTGCACTCCAGCCGCGGCGCCGCCTTCGGAGACTTCGACAACGATGGCGACGTGGACATTCTCATCATGAACATGAATGAGCAGCCATCGCTCTTCCGGAATGACATGAGCGGAACGAATCGCTGGCTGAAAGTGCTGTTGGAGGGCGTCGCCTCAAACCGTAGCGCGATGGGCGCGCAGGTGATCGCTACCTACGGCGAACGCAGCCAGGTGCAGGCGGTGGTGGGGCAGTCGTCTTACCTCTCGGCAAACGATCGCCGGCTGCACTTTGGCCTGGGTGCGGCGGAGTCGGCCCATCTCGACATTCGCTGGCCCAGTGGAAAGCAGGAAAAGCTCGCAGACGTTGCGGCGAATCAGCTTGTCGTCATCCGTGAAGGGTCTGGCATCGTGCGGCGCGAGCGGTTCGGACCGCGTACCGCGTTTTGATTCGGACGGCCTCTGCCGCGGTTTTTGTGACAGACTATTGGCTTGTTCCGTCCGGCCATCCCGATCCTGGCAATCTTCGCACCCTTGTCTTCAGCGCTCGCTCAGACAACAGCAAGTAAGTATGCCGATCCCGGAACCTGCACCCAGTGCCACGCGGAAAAAGCGCGAACATTCAGCCGAACCGGCATGGGCCGGTCCTTTTACCGGATGACCTCGCAAACGGCGGTAGAGGACTTCAAGTCCGGCCTTCCGTTTTATCACCCGCCGTCCGATACGTACTTCGACATCTTCGAACGCAGCGGCAAGTATTTCCAGCGCCGCTGGCAAAAAGGCTTCGATGGGCGTGAGACAAACGTCGACGAGAAGCAGATCGATTTCGTCCTGGGTTCCGGCAATCATGGGCGCACCTACCTGCACCTGACGCCGCGCGGCACACTCCAACAACTACCGCTCGGATGGTACTCGGAAAAGGGTGGGTATTGGGGGATGAATCCCGGGTACGACAAAGCCGATTATGGCGGCTCTACTCGCTTGATTCATTACGAATGCATGTTTTGTCATAACGGGTATCCGCGCATTCCGCAAGGGCACGCGGAGGCAGGCGCGGAAGCGCAATATGCGGAGCCTCTGCCGGAGGGCATCGATTGTCAGCGATGCCATGGTCCCGGGTGGCAGCACGTCGAAACCGCGCGAAGAACGGGTGCGACGCCCGAACAAATTCGCGCGGCAATCGTGAACCCTGCGCGCCTGAGCCCTGAACGCGAAATCGAAGTCTGTCTTCAATGCCATCTCGAAACCACGAGCCGCCTTCTGCCCCATGCCATGCAACGCTTCGATCGCGGACCGTTTTCGTACATACCCGGCCAGCCGCTCGCTGCATTTCGACTCTCGTTCGATATGGCCCCGGGAAAGAACACGGAGTTCCAGGTGGTCCACGCCGGCTACAGGCTTCGTGAATCGCAGTGCTTTCTCAAGAGCGCCGGCGAGCTCAGATGTACTACCTGCCACGATCCGCACAATATCTCGCGCGGCGATGCCGCCACCGCCCACTACAACGCCGTCTGCCAGAATTGTCACCACGTGACGCCCCAGACACGCGCGGAGCATACCGCGGACGCGAACTGCGTGATGTGCCATATGCCGAGGCGCCGGACCGATGACGCGGTTCACATTGTGATGACGGACCACAGAATCGTGCCCACGCCGCCGTCGGGAAACTTACTCGCGGAAAAGGCGGAAGCGCAAGAGTCGTTGGCCACGTCATACCGCGGCGAGGTGGTGCCCTATTACCCTGGGAAGCTGCCGTCTACCGCCGATTCGCTCTATCGCGCGCTTGCCCAGGTAACGGATCGCTCCAATCTGACAGCCGGTCTGGCTCAACTGGCCACTTTGATCGAGCGCTTCCATCCCGCCCAGCCAAAGTTCTATGGCGGCTTGGGCGAAGGGTATCTGGCGGCGGGCAACAGTGCCAAAGCGATCGCCTCTCTCGAAGAAGCCGCGCGGCGTGGGCCCAGTTCCGAAATCATTCAACTCGAGTTGGGAAGCGCGCTCATGGAATCGAAACAGTGGAGCAGGGCCGAAACGCTGTTCCGCGCCGCCGTCAAGCTCAAACCGGATGACGGCACAGCGTGGGGCTTCCTCGGTTGGGTGCTGTGGCAGCAGAATAAAGCCGCCGAAGCCAGGACCGATCTCGAAAGAGGCATCGCGCTCGACCCGGATGCTGCGGGCGTCCACAATAATCTGGCGTCGCTGCTCATGGGAACGGGCGATGTGCCAGGCGCTGAGAAGGAATTCCGCACGGCGATTGCCATTGACCCCGGCGTAGCGGAGTGGCGGAGCAATCTCGCTATGGTGCTCGTTGTCCGGGGACAATTGCCCGAGGCGCTGTATCAGTTTGAGCAGAGCATTCGGTTGGATCCGGCATCGGCTGCGGCACGCCTGAACTACGCGCGCGTGCTGGCTAATACCAGTGACTTCGGCGGTGCGGAGCAGCAGGCGAAGGCAGCCCTCGCGCTCAGTCCGAAACTCGGTCCAGCGCACGAGTTGCTCGGTTCCGTGCTATCCGCAAAAGGGGATTCCGCCGGAGCAATCCGTGAACTCAATACGGCCCTGACCATCGACCCTGGTTCGGTACGGGCGCATTACGAACTGGGCGCCGCGTTGGCCCAAACCGGCGATTCCGCGGGCGCTGTGCAGCACTTCCGGATGGCCGCAGAGGGGACCGACCTGAATATTCGGGCTGCCGCGATTGAAATGCTTCACCGCCTCGGCCAGCGCTAACGTTGCATATTACGAACTCGCCGTTGCACAGATGTCGGGCAACCGGGGCGACTGAACTGATATGATCTCAATTCGGAACAATGAAGAACGTTACCGGCTTCTCAATTATATTGATCACCGGCATCACCATCCTCCAGGCCCCGCCAGCTTCCGGTCAACAAAACTCGCAGCCCCGTCCGCAGCGTCCCCAGGGTCAGAGCCCGGCGTCGCGGCCCCGGCCGAAATCGGCGGCGCCGCAGACGTATAGCGAGGATCAGGTTCGCGATGGCGAGGTTCGCTTCGGCGCGCAATGCGGATTCTGCCATGGGAAGGACGCCGCGGGCGGGGAATCGGGGCCCGACCTAACCCGATCGGAACTGATTGCTCAGGACTCCCACGGCGATAAGGCCGGACCTGTGATCCGCGCGGGCCGCCCGAGTGCAGGCATGCCGGCCTTCTCCAGTCTCAGCGCCGACGATCTGAACGTCATCGTAGCCTTCCTGCACAGCCAGATGGACAAGTTCGCGCAGTTGGGTGGAGGCCGGCGTTCGGTGGACCCGGAGGATCTTGCAACCGGCAACGCAGCCGCCGGCCGCGAGTACTTCAACGGTGAAGGCAAGTGTTCCTCGTGCCACTCTGCCACGGGTGATCTGGCTGGAATCGGCAAGCGGTTGCAAGGGTTGAACCTTCTGCGGAGGTTCCTCTACCCCAGCGGCAATCGGGGTTCGAACCCATCCAGAGCGACTTTCCTCTTGGCATCGGGCCAGACCGTGGTGGCCCCGGTAGTCGCGGAAGACGAGTTCAGTGTAACGGTCCTCGATCCTTTGGGGGCGCGACAGACCTACCAGAAGAGCGCCGTGAACGTGAAGATCGACGATCCGCTATTGGCCCATTTCGAACAGCTTGGAAAATACACGGATACAGACATGCACAACGTGTACACGTACCTGGAAACCTTGAAGTAGAGATACCCATGCGAATCGTTGCCCGAATCGCCATATTCCTCTCTCTCGCAACCGTGCCCGCCGGCGCACAGAACGTAGACCCGAAAGAACTGCTCAGCCCCCCCGCGGACACCTGGCTCACTTACCATGGCACGTACAATGGCCAGCGGCACAGCCAGCTTACCCAAATCACTCCCGAGAACGTCGGGAATCTCAAACAGATCTGGCACTTCCAGGCCACTCAGCAACTCAAGGCATCGCCGATTGTGGCGGACGGCAAAATCTACGTCACACTGCCCGATAACCTTTGGGCCATCGATGCGCGCACGGGCAAAGAATTGTGGCATCACCAACACACCAAGAACAACGCATTCCATATCGGGCACAGAGGCGCGGCGATTTATAAGGACACGGTATATCTCACCACGCCCGACTGCCACCTGATCGCGCTAAGCGCCAGGAACGGAGAAGTCAAATGGGACGTTCTCATGGCCGATTCGGGCAAGGGTTACTGGTCGACAAACGCTCCGCTGGTGATTCGCAATCACGTGATCGTGGGCGTGGCCGGGGATTTTGACAACCTGCCCGGCCTGTTGAGATCGTTCGACGCGGAGACGGGCAAGCCCCAGTGGAGCTTCTATAGCACGCCTCCTCCCGGCCAAAGCGAACCGAGGAGCGGTGGCGCCACGGGCGGCCAGATGTGGAACACGGGTACTTACGATCCGGAACTGAATCTCATGTTTGTCGGCACGGGAAATCCGACGCCGGTTCTGAACGGTGGCCCGCGGCCGGGCGACAATCCCTGGACATGTAGTATTGTCTCGCTGAATCCGGATACGGGTAAGCTCGCTTGGGGTTTTCAAGTTTCGCCGCACGACACGCACGATTGGGATGCGGCCGAGGTGCCGGTCCTGGTGGATGGCGACTTCAACGGCCAGCCTCGCAAAATGGTCCTGCAGGCGTCACGGAACGGGTACTTCTTCGTGCTTGACAGAGCCAGCGGTAAAAGCCTGCTCACAAAACCGTTCGCGGCGGTGAACTGGAGCAAGGGGCTTGACGAGCTAGGCCGTCCCGTTCCTAATCCGGAAAAGGAACCGAGCCGGAGCGGTGTCCTGGTTGCGCCAGACGAGGGCGGCGCTACGAACTTCTGGCCCCCGAGTTTCGATCCGAAGGCTGGCCTGTTTCTCGTCAATGCGAAGGACGGCTACGGCATCTATTTTTTCAAGCAGGCGGACGGAGCTTATGGCTGGGCCGGTGCGGACTACGGCTTGGCCGGCAGGGGATCCTTGCGCGCCATCAATTACCAGACGGGAAAGATCGTGTGGGAGCACCCTTATGTGAGAGGCGGTTCCTCCGCCGGTATACTCACCACCGAGTCTGGTCTGGCAATCACCGGCGACGCCTCGGGGAACCTGCTGGCCGTCCGGACTAGCGACGGGACGTCATTGTGGCACGAGAATATCGGCAGAATGGGTGGCGCCCCCGTAACCTATGAACTGGAAGGCAGGCAGTACCTACTCGTTTCGGGTGGAGACGCGCTGTACGCTTATGCACTGCGATAAGCGCTGCTCGTGACCTACAGTTCTGGCGTTGCTTCGGATTGGGGCCTGCATCCGCTCGCCGAAATCGGCGAGCCTCGGCCGTACCTATCTAGCCAAGGTTGCCACGGTGGCTAGCTATAGCTAAGCCAAAGCTAGCAGCTAAATTAGTCGCCTACCATTCTGCTTGGGCGGTGCCGCTAAGCCGTACGCCGCCAAGGCAGCGACTACTCGAGGATAGCCCGGGTTTCAAGAAATGAAGCGGCAAGTTGCCGGGAAACACTGCTTAGGCGCGCGGCCCTAAATGCTGCGTTTCCAGGAAGCCATAAGCCGTAGCCGCAATTAGTGGATCACCATTCCTCAGGAATGGTTCGTAGGAGGCTGTCGCCCCTCGCTCGAACGCTTCGCTGATGGCCCGCGCATCGCGGCTGCGAAGTGCTTCGATCAGCGGTGTATGGCTGGCCACCACATCCTGCAGCCGGTGCAGGTCGTGGCTGCGCATCACGCTGATGAATGCGAAGAGAGGAACCGTCACCTGTTCCAGCACCGCGCAGAGAGTTTCGTTACCGGAACACATCCAAACGTAGCGGTGAAAATCGAGGTCGGCCTGGGCCGCAGCATAATAGTGGTCGGACTCCACGCTCTTGCCCAGAACCTCCAGCCGGCGCTCGAGTTCTTTGAAATCCTCCTCGATCATGTGCTCGGCCGCGGCGCGCGCGGCGGTTACTTCGAGGATCACGCGCAGTGCCAGTCGCTCTCGTATATCCTTTGGCGAAAGCCGCGTGACGAACGTCCCCAGGTTTTCGCGGCGCGTCACCAGTCCCGATCGCTCCAGCTTTTGGAGCGCCTCACGGATTGTGGCTTGGCTGACCTGGAGCTCGCGTGCCAACGGAAGCTCCCGCAATGGCGTACCAGGACTAAAACGGCCCTCGTAGATCGCTTCCCGCAGATGGCAAAGGACATCTGCTACGCGTGAGGAGGTCTTCACCTTACCTGCCACGTTCAGAAGAATAACATAGTTATGCGCTCGATACAATAATCGATCGGTAAATCACTTGACAGATCGATCTAATTATCGATAATCGAAACAGTGGCCCACGTTAAGGCCGGTCTCCTGGTAAAACATCGCGCCACCGGAAAGGAGCTGGGTGTGCAGTTCTTGGCTCAAACTCGTTTTAGATTGCTTCGGGGCAGTCTCCTCGCCCTGATGGCGGGTTGCGCCTTACAGGCGCAGATCGGTGGGGGATCCATCGTAGGAACTGTGCGAGATCCCAGCGGGGCACCGATCCCCAATGCACAGGTCACCGCGCACTCCCAGGACACCAACGAAGAAAGAAGCGTCACGACCAACGCAGAAGGCTATTACGAGTTTCCGTTGCTGGCAGCCGGCCACTACTACCTGAGAGCGTCCGTGACCGGCTTTAAGACACTCGAGGGCAACGTCTTCATGCTCGACACCGGCACCCGCCCTCGGATCGACCTTGCATTGACGGTTGGCGAACTCAGCGAGAAGGTCGAGGTCACCGATACCGCACCGCTCATCAACTCCACCACAACCGATCTCGGCGCGGTGATGAGCCGGAGTCGCGTCGATGAGTTGCCGCTGAACGGCCGCAACTTCCAGGATCTGGTCAATCTGCAGGCCGGAGTGACTTCCGGGCTCTCACGCGGCGGTATCTCGTTCCACGGCTCCACAGCGCTCGGGACGAATATGCTGCTCGACGGCGTCGACATGTCATTCGGCGAAGTCAACGGCTCGGCCAGCTTCGGCTCCGCCGGCGGCAGCGGCGTTATCAATACCGTGAGTGTCGAGGCGATCGAAGAATTCAAATCCACCGGCAACGCATCGTCGGCGGAATACGGCCGCTCCGGCGGCGGCGTTCTGAACGTTACGACGCGCTCCGGCTCCAACAACTGGCACGGCACGCTGTTTGAATATTTCCAGAACGACGACTTGAACGCCAATGCGTTCTTCGCCAACAAGAACGGCACCGGTAAAACGGCCGAGCGTTATAACCAGTATGGCGGTAACCTGGGGGGCCCAATCAAGCGCGACAAGCTATTCTTCTTCTTCAATTACGAAGGCGACCAGGTCCGCAGGCTGCAGTACGTCCAAGGCAACGTGCCCACGCCGTTGTTCCTGAGTGAAATGGCGCCGAGCATAAGCTCCGTGCTGTCGAAGATGATGCCCGCGCCGACACAGGCATCCAGCAATCCGCTGATCGGCATTTCCACACGCAACGACCGCCAATCCAACGACGAGAACACCTTTCTGACGCGTGTGGACTGGCTCATCAGCTCGCGGCAGCGCCTTTCGGTGCGCGACAGCTACAACGACCAGACGACCACGACGCCGAGCCTAGAGCCGACGATGCCGACGATCTATCCGCTGAAGTTCCAGAATGTCGCTGTGGAACATACCTTCAACGTCGCGCCCACCACGCTGAACGAACTGCGCCTCGGTTTCGACCGCGTCGATTTGTTCCGCGAGCCGGAAGGATGGGAGAATATTCCGGGATACATCACGGTTCAGGGCATCAGCGCGTCATTCTCGAACTTTATCCACTTCCTGCCGACCACGTATTCTCTGAGCGACAATTTCACCATGATCCGCGGCAGGCATTCGATCAAGTTTGGCCTCGACGAACGGAATGTGCGCAGCGTGCGCTTCCAGGGCGGACCTCCGGGATACAGCTACGTCACCACGAACGATCTGATCAATCAGACCCCCCAGAGCGTGTCATTGTCCTTCACCACCAGCAAAGGTATGCACACGACGAACATGGGCTACTTCGTGCAGGATGATTGGCGGCTCACCCCGAAGTTTCAGCTCAATCTTGGCCTGCGCTGGGAATACACGCCACCGTTCCGTGGCGGTTTCAACGTCAACAGCTCCGATCCGTTCGGTCCCTTCATCAGTTCGACCAAGGTGCCGGAATTCGCGCCGGACTACCGGAACTGGGGCCCGCACCTAGGCTTTGCGTGGATGCTGGACCACGCGCAACGCACCGTCCTCCGAGCCGGCAGCGCCGTTAATTATGTGCAGCCTCAGGCTATCTTCTACTACGATTTCGCCTTCATCAGCCCGCTGCTATCCGGCGTCTCGACCTTCGCCCCCGGCGACATTCCCGCGCAGTATTTCATTTACCCGAATGCCGTGCAGTTCCAGACGATTCTGGAAGGTAATCCGACACTGCTTCCCGCCAGCATCAAACCCTCGCGAACGATTGCCGATTACAACAGCCGCACGACATACGTCGGCATGTGGAACGTCTCACTTCAGCGCCAGGTAACCAGGACCCTCGCCGTCCAGGCCGCCTATGTAGGGCAGCGCACCGTGAATCTCTTCGCCACCCGGCCTCTCAATCTGGTTGATCCCTCGATCGGCGGACGCCCCGTCCCCACCATGGGCCAGGTCAACTTCGAAGAGAACGCGGGAAGAATCACCCACCACGCTTTGGAGATCTCGGCCAACCAGCGGCTGTCGCACGGGCTCAACTTTGACGCCTATTACACCCAGATGTCGTCTCAAACCTATTACATGCCCGATGACACCGTGACTGCGGTGGCCTCGAACCTGCAAGATCCGAATAATATCGCGGGCTCCGTAGGACCGCTCGGTAGCCAGGCGAAGCGAGTCTTCCGCAGCGTCTTCAGCTACGAAATCCCCGGCGGAAAGCATTTCCAGAACTGGTTCCTGCGCGGTTTGACGGGCGGCTGGACGCTGCGGGCGATCGTTGGCTGGCGCTCCGGAATCCCGTTCAACGTCACGTCGGGCGGTGACTTCGTGGGCAATGGCCGCAGCGGCGGGCAACGCCCCGACGCCGTCGCCGGTGTCGATCCGTATCTTTCCGTCGGCCCCGGACTGATGTATCTCAACCCGGCCGCTTTCAGCACGGTGGCGGTGAAGGCGCAGAAGCGCTTCGGCGACCTTGGCTTCGACGCGCTGTGGGGCCCGAGTCAATTCACCATGGATACGGGTCTGCACAAGACTTTCGATATCACCGAGCGGCAGCATCTCACATTCCGGCTGGAGGCGTTCAACACCCTGAACCACCAACCGTTCGGCAACCCGGTTGCGGCGCTCAACAATGTGCAGTTCGGCCTGTTCACCGGGACTAGCGTGTCGCCGCGCACGCTGCAACTGGCGCTGAAGTATGCGTTCTAAAGCGGCCATTTCACGAACCGGATGTTTGTTCTGCCTGATGGGCGCTGCTTTGGCGGCGCAAGCGCCCGCAACTATCGACCTGTTCGAAGCCGGCAGCGGCGGTTATCACTTGTATCGAATTCCGGGCATCGTGGTGACGCCGCGCAATACCGTGATCGCTTACGCCGAAGCGCGGCGTCACAGCGGCAGCGACTGGGACGATATCGACATCCTGGTGCGCCGATCTACCGATGGCGGCCGCACCTTCGGGCCGCCATGGATGGTCCCTCACGTCTCCGGAGTGGAGCGCAACCCGGTGGCTTTGGAACGTAAGATCGGCCAGCCGGAGTGGCGCACGTACAACAATCCGGTCGCCATTGCCGCGCGCGACGGCCGGGTGCACTTGCTCTTTTGCGCGGAGTACATGCGCGTGTTCTACGCGTATAGCGACGACGACGGCCGCAATTTCACGACGCCCGTGGAGATCACGGCGGCGCTTGAACCGCTGCGCAGCCGCTACCCTTGGCGCGTTGTCGCCACCGGGCCGGGCCACGGCATCGAACTTCGCAATGGGCGGCTGTTGGTCCCGGTGTGGATTGCCCTCGGCACCGGTAGCAGCGGCCACGGCGGGTCGGTCAATACGACGATTTACAGCGACGACCGGGGGCGCACATGGCATGCGGGCGAAGTCGCGATACCGGACCAGGCCGACTTCCCCAGCCCGAATGAAACCGCCGTCATCGAGTGCGCCGATGGCAGCGTGGTGATGAATGTCCGCACTGGATCGCCGCACAATCGCCGCGCCATCTCAAACAGCCCGGACGGTATCTCGCATTGGTCCGCGCCACGCTTCGATGAGACGCTGACCGACCCCATCTGCGCTGCCGGACTTGTTCGCGTACCGCAGAAGAAAGGAGCGGCGCTGTGGGTGTTCTCGAATCCGGACAGCGTATCGCGCGCCGATGGCAAGCCTTTGCCGAATAAGGACCGCCGCAACCTGACCTTGCGCTTCAGCAGGGATGAAGGTGCTACCTGGACCGATGCGAGGGTCCTGGAGCCTGGCGCAGCGGGCTATTCGGACTTGGCCGCGCTCCGCGATGGTACGATTCTCTGTTACTACGAGACCAAGACATCGGCCGGCGTCGCCGTTCTGCGATTGGCGCGTGTGAGGTGATGCGCCTCCATGGGACGCCGGCTGCTCTCGAGGCGAAGGATCTTGAATTGCATTCCGATGCTCGCACCGTGGAGATCGGCTGCGGCGGGAACGGAGGTACGCGTGAGTGACTTGCCGTTCATTCCGGAGCCCCTCGCTGGACAATTCGCCGGCGTTCACGGTGGGCGCCTGATCGTCGCCGGCGGCACGTATTGGAGCATGCCGAAATGGGATGGCGGTGAAAAGCGTTGGACCCAGGCAATCTACACACTGGGCCCCGGTGAAAGCGAATGGCGAAAAAGCGGTGAGCAGCCGGAGCCGCTGGCCTATGGCGGCGCCGTGAGCACGAGGGCAGGCGTGATTTGCATCGGAGGGCAAGGACCGGTCGCCGCATCGGCGAAGGTCCAATTGCTTTCCGGGGAGGGCTCCGCGGTCCGGCAGCGCGCGCTAGCGGATCTTCCCGAGCCCAGAATGTCTCTGGCGGCAGCGCTCTGCGGCAAGTCGATCATCGCCCTCGGCGGACAGCATTCGCCCGCGGCTGCCGAGGCATCCCCGAAGGTCTGGAGGCTCGATGCGGCGAGCAGCGATTGGGAGCGCGCGCGCTGGCGGGAAGCGTCTCCGCTTCCGGGACCGGGACGCATCCTGCCAGCCATGGCCGCGTTTGGAGATTACATCCGCGTAGCAAGCGGCGCGGCCCTCGCGGAAGACCAGGCGGGCAGAGTGGAACGCACGTATCTGCGCGATGCCTTTCAGTTCCGGCAGGGAATCGGCTGGACTTCCCTGCCCTTGCTGCCCGCGCCGGTGGTCGGCGCTCCGGCATGCTGCGATTCTGCCGGCCGCTTCCTGGTTTTCGGCGGAGACGACGGCGCGCACGCCGCCGATGTACCTGAGATGGGGCCTCGGCATCCCGGTTTTTCGCGCGCGATTCTTCGGCTGAAGAAGACGGGGTGGCGTGTCGCCGGCACGCTGCCGGAGGGCATGGTCACATCCGGTGTCGTCTTATGGCGAGGCTCGGCGGTGATTCCAGGCGGTGAGAACCGCCCCGGCACGCGAACTGCGCGCGTTCTATCTATTCAAGGACTACTAGAATGAAAACTGCAAGCTTCAAGGGAATCCTTCCCGCTATCATCACTCCCTTCGACGAAGACGAGAACTTCGCTCCCGCCGTCTTTGAACGGTTGATCGATCGCCTGTATGCCACCGGCATCGAAGGCCTGTACGTCAACGGGCAAACTGGCGAGGGTCTGCTGCAGCCGGTAGCACAACGCAAGCAGGTGGCCGAAGTGGCCCTGCGCTGTTCTCCAAAAGGCAAGAAGGTCATCGTTCACGTTGGTGCGTCCCGCACATCGGACGCACTAGAGCTTGCGCGCCACGCGGCAGCGATTGGCGCGCACGCTGTCGCCAGCCTGCCGCCACTCGGCGTCTACACGTTCGCCGAAACGCTCATTTACTATCGGGCGCTGGCCTCCGTTTCCGGGCTGCCGGTATTGGTGTACTATTTCCCTGCAACCTCTCCCGCCGTACAGAGCACGCAACAGGTGTTGGAGCTGCTGGAGATCCCCGACGTCGTCGGGCTGAAGTTTACGGATTTCGACCTGTACAAACTGTCGCAGATCAAACAGAGCGGCTGCGTGGTCTTCAACGGCCACGACGAAGTATTGATTGCCGGCTTGCTGATGGGCGCCGACGGCGGCATCGGAACGTTCTACAACCTGATTCCCGGGTTGTTCGTGGAAGTCTACCGGCTGGCCGCCGAGAAACAGTGGGACGCGGCGCGGATGGTGCAGGCGCGCATCAATGAACTGGTGGGGGTCTGCTTGAAGTTTCCTCTCGTGCCGGCTGTCAAGACTATCCTGCAATGGCAAGGCCTGGAGTGCGGCGAAGCGCTTGCGCCGCGCCGCCCTCTGACGGATGAGGAGGCGCGGTCGCTGCGTGACCTGTTGCTCGGATCATCGTTTGAACACCTGGCAGGAGTGGCGGCGCGGCAGGCATGAGCCGGCAACAATACGCATGGTTGCTGGTCGGCCTCCTTTGGGTCGTAGCCTTCCTCAACTATGTCGACCGGCAGGTGATCTTTTCTCTCTTCCCGCTGCTGGAAAAGGAATTTCATCTCACCGGCGGACAGCTCGGGCTTCTCAGCACCGTGTTCGTCTGGGTGTACGGCCTCGTGGGCCCGTTCACCGGATATCTTGGCGACCGGGTGGGGCGCGTGCGTATGATTGTCGCCAGCCTGCTGATCTGGAGCCTGGTGACCTGGGCGACCGGACATGTTCGCAGCTATGGCGAGCTCGTCGCCACACGGGTACTGATGGGACTGAGCGAGGCGTGCTACCTGCCGGCTGCGCTCGCACTGATCGCCGATCATCACGGCGGAAAGACGCGGTCACTCGCTACCGGCTTGCATCAGAGCGGGCTCTATGCGGGAATCGTGGTCGGCGGAGTTGTAGGCGGATGGATGGGCGAACACTACGGCTGGCGGTCGGCGTTCATCCCGCTCGGCTTTTTGGGAATCGTTTACACGGCGATATTCGTGTGGGGTCTGCGGCGCGCGTCCAACTCAGGTAAACGCGCCGTGCAGCCTAACTTCGCGGGATCTCTGCGCGAACTCTCCGCAGCGCCCGGCTTCTGGCGACTCACTGCGGTCTTCGGCGCGGTGGGGCTCGCCAATTGGCTGGCTTACACCTGGCTGCCGCTCTATCTTTATGAGCGCTTCCGAATGAGTCTGACCTCGGCCGGATTCTCCGCGACGTTTTACATTCAGCCGGCAAGTTTCGCCGGGATTCTCATCGGAGGCGTTAGCGCCGATTATTGGGGCACGCGCTATCCAAAGGGCAGGATCTGGGTGCAAGCCGCCGGCCTGGCCGCAGCGGCACCGTTTCTCTTTCTCATCGGGGCGGCCAGCGCGCAGATGCTGCTCATCATCGCCTTGGTGACCTTCGGTATCGGAAGGGGAATCTACGATAGCAACACGATGCCCGTGTTGTGCCAGGTGGCGCCGGCGGAATATCGCGCTACCGGATACGGCATCTTCAATTTCTTCAGCTGCGTCGTGGGTGGGGTTGCGGCGGGGGCTGCCGGTTTCTTGAAGTCGGTCATCGGCTTGGGCGTCGCCTTCCAGGTAGCCGCGGTCATTCTGGTTGGTGCGTGCGTTGCACTGCTGACGGTGCGGCCGAACCCGGAAGTGGACGCGTGAATCGCTCTCCCGCAGCAAGCCGAGATTCAGGCTCGTTGCTGCATCCTGCAACTCCCCTACCCTAAAACCGGAACCGCAGCCCGATCTCAAGAATGCGCATGGGCTGCACGTTGGTGAGCGATGCGATGCCTTCACCGTTGATGTAACCCAAGAACGCCGGCTTACCCGCCGCCACCTGGTTGGCCGCCAGTTGTTGCGGCGTGTTGATGATGGTGAAGCCGTTCGAATAGTTCGGACCGAGAGCCTTGTACTGAATGGAGCCGTTGGTGCTCAGCCGTCGCACGTTGTTGAACGGATTGAATGCGTTGACGCGCAGCTCCACATGGTAGCGCTCCTTGATCGTGATCGGCTTGACGAGGCTCAGGTCGTTGGTGAAGCTGCCGAGTCCGTTGAGAAAGTTGCGCGGGCCGGTGCCATCCGAACCGAGCGCCGGAATGGCAACCGCCGAAGCATCGAAATACGCCGGCGACGTGGCTGAATTCGGTGAGCCTGACACCAGAAGGCGCGGCGTCAGGTCGGGCGTGCCTAGGAAGATGTTCCCCAAACTGACGCTACTGGTGGTATTGGCCTGCTGGATGCTAAATGAGGGCGAATAAGGCGCGCCGCTGAAAGCCGTGAATACGCCCGTAATCCGCCAGTCGTCAAACACCCGGCGCCCGAATCCGTTATCCATATGCAGCGCGTGGGATGCCTTCGGAATTTCGTACATGTAACCGATGTTGAACACGTGCAAGCGGTCGTTGCTCAATACATATCCCGTATAAGCTTGCCAGTTCTCCCGGAACAGGCCCTGGTTTTCCAGGTTGCCGAGCGTCTTGGATAACGTGTAAGCCGCCTGGAACGAAAGGCCGTGACTGAGCCGTTTGGCGAGAGTCACTTGCAGCGAATCATAGTGGGCGTTGCCGCTGTTTTCGTTCATGGTCAGCGAGTTGTAGCCCGGATACGGCCGCATGACGGAAGGATCGGCGGCATTGCTTCCGGGGAGCGCGCCGGGGTTGCTCGCCGAGACCGTGCCGGCCAAATTACTCCCCGGATTGCTTGGATCGACGTACTGTGGCAGGTACGCCGTACCCGTGGTAATCGCGTTGATGTTGAACTGCAGGGGCTGGTGACGTTGCAGATTGCCGACGTAAGCCACGTCAAGCATCATCTGGCCGGGCAACAGACGCTGCACTGACAGGCTATAGTCGTAGATCGTCGGAACCTTGCGGCTACTGGTGTCCGTTGCGCCCAGGCTGAGAATCCCTTGCGGCTGGACGTTGCCCACGGACTGCAGCGTAGTCAGGCTGGTGAGCACGATATTCGTCTGCTGAGCGTTGCCGTTTTCGAAGGCGTTCAAGGCTTGCGCAATGTTGGGACGATTGTAGCCCCAACCAAATCCGCCGCGGATTACCGTCTTGTCGTCACCGAACGGTGACCACGCAAAACCGCCGCGCGGAGCGAACAGGAGCCACTTAGGCGAGAGGATGCCGTTGTTGCCGATGCCATTGGTGTCAAAAGGCGCCACGCCGTCGCGCGGATTGCCGGAGCCGGGAACGATCGTGTATTTCAGCAGATTCGTCAAACTGGCCGGCAAGGGGTTATTCGGATTTGCCGGATCGATCACCTGTGTCGGGCTCTTCGGATCGAGAACATAGAGGCGTACCGCCTGGCTGGCGGTCCACAGGCTGGGCACGAAAGTCGCGTCGTTGGTCCTCGAAGGATCGATTTCGAACTGCGACGGCATATGGTACAGGCGGACGCCGTAGTCCAGGGTAAAATTCCGTTTCACTCTCCACGTATCTTGCGCGTAGAAATCCGTATCGTCGTATTCTGCGTCTTTGTGCGCAATGTACTGGGTCTGCGTGAAGCTGTTCAACGAGCCCAGCAGCAAGTTGGAAGGTCCGTAGCCGGTATCGAACGGGCTGTTGGCGTTGGGCGAAAAATCGAACGTGCCTTTGTCGTTCCCCGCCCCCGGTCCGCTACTATCGTCTTCGTTCTTGTAATTGCGGACGTGTAAGAAGCCGAACTTGAAGATGTGCGTCCCTTTAGACCATGTGAAGTTACTGGAAAACTGATATTCGTTCGTATAAGAGTCGGCTGGCGTCCGCGGGAAAGCAAAAGCCGGGTATGTTCCAAAGGTCATCGCCGGCAGGATATCGTTGGTCGGTTTATAGGCCAGCGGAAGCCCCTCGAGTCCGTTGGCCTGCTTGGTGAGTGCTTGCTCATTGGTCAGAATCCAATCCACGCGATCGAAGCTCCAGGCAACGATTGCGTCCATCACGAGAGTGGGCGAGAACGTGTGTGTGAGCGTGCCCGCGGCAGCGCGGTCAGGCCGCGGCCGCTTGATGATGGCATCCGCCAGGTTCCCGGAAGTGATGTTGATGTTCGGCCCGGCTTCGGTGCCGCCATCCTCGGTATACCGCCCGGAAAGGCGGGTGTTGTCGCTGATATTCCAATCGCCTTTGCCTTCCGTGTCCCACCGGGGCATGGTTGTTTGCGATACGAAGTTGTAATTCGCCGACAGGCTGCCGGCGAAGTTCGGCGCGGGAAACAACTTCATGATGGCGGCGCCCAGCGGATTGATCATGTCCGCTGGAATGATGTTCCCAGGGAACGGGATTCCGTTCGCGCCATTGGTAAGCTGTGTACCCGGCTCGTAGAGAATCTGTTGTTTTCCCGTGCTCGGATTGATCGTCTGAGAGAAGTTACCCTGGCGTTCGAGATCGGTCGGGGTACGGCTTTGCGTGGTAGTCGTTGGCGTCGTTTGAACGAAGTTTTCGTAGTTGTAGAAGAAGAAGAGTTTGTTCTTCTTGACCGGTCCGCCGAGGTTAGCCCCCACGTAGTTGTAGCGATACTTCTGGCGCGGGAGCGCGGTCCCACACGCCACGCAATTATTGGCCCACGAATTCGCGTTCAGGTCTTCGTTGCGCAGGTTCTCGAACCCGGTGCCGTGAAAGGTATTCGTACCGGATTTCGTGATCACGTTGATCACGTTGCCGCCGCGGTATCCGTACTGCGCCTGAAAATTGTTGGTCAGAACCGAAACTTCCTCGATCGATTCTTCGCTCGGTGCCACGGTCGTCTTGGCGTCGCTGCCTTGGTCGACGATGCTGCCGCCATCGAGGTTGACCTGCGTCATGCCTGGCGGCTTGCCGTTGATGCGAAAGTCCGCGTAGCCCGTTGCCGTATATTCGCGCCCATTGAACGCGATGCTGTTGTTGGTCGAGGCGATCGCGTTTGCGCCTGGAATCACCTTCAGGAGCGTGACCCAGTTGCGGCCGGCCAACGGGACCTCGTTTACCTGTGCGGCATCGATTGCGGTCAGGCGCGTGCCGGAATCCTTCACCAGATCGGCGTTTGCCGTGACCGTGACCGTCTCCACCGGCCCTTGGCCGACCTCCAGAGTCAGCTTGCCAAGCGAGATCTGCTGGTAAGCGCTTACTTCGAGGTTCTCCAACCGCCGTTCGCGGAAGCCCGGAGCGCTTAACGTCAACGTGTAGTGCCCGACTGCCACCGAGGGGAAGGTGAAGATTCCGGCGGCGTTAGCTGTGGTCTGGGAGGTGGTTTTGGTAGCGGTCTCCACCAATTTAATGGCGGCGTTGGGAAGGTCGGCGCCGCTTGGGTCTAGCACCTCTCCGGTGATCGATCCGAGGCCGGTTTGCCCGTAGGTGGGCGCGCCGGCGAGCAGGGTGAGTGCAAGGCTCATGTTGCGTACGTGGCGGAACATAGGTGGATTACCTTTATCACAAAATTGGTCGTTTTGTTCCCCCAATCTTTAGCGATATAGTTCAAATTTACAGAGGCCTGATTACATCGTGGAAAGTGACACCTGGCGATCAAACGTTCCGACGAAGGGGAAATTCCGGACTTGGATCGCCATCCTCATCGTCGCCGCAGTTATGGCCTGCTTCTGGCCTGCGCTACAGAACAGCTTCGTGGGCTATGACGATCCCGATTACGTAACGCGAAATCCGATGGTGTCCGCCGGATGGAGTTGGCGCCTGTTCCCATGGGCATTTACCACCGCACTTTCCAGCAACTGGCACCCGTTGACCTGGGTCTCCCACGCGCTTGATTGCTCCTTGTTCGGTCTCGCCCCTCAGGGGCCTCACCTCACCAGCCTTGTGTTCCACGCCGCCAACTCCGCGCTGCTTTTTCTGTGGCTGGCAGGTGCCACGGGCTTCTGCTGGCGCTGTGCATTTGTGGCACTGGCATTTGGCCTCCACCCGCTGCATGTGGAATCGGTAGCATGGGTTGCCGAGCGCAAGGATGTGCTCAGTGCATTCTTTTTCTTCTTAACCCTCCTCGCCTATACCGGCTACGCCCGACGGCGCGGTGCCGGACGTTATGTCCTGGTTGCAGTGCTCTATACCGCAGCACTGCTCTCGAAACCGATGGTGGTGACGCTTCCGCTGCTATTACTAGTCCTTGACCGCTGGCCCCTGGCGCGACGCGAGCCGTGGCATCGTCTGGTTCTCGAAAAACTTCCACTGCTGGCGCTCTCGGCGGCGTCGTCGGCAGTCACAATCTGGGCGCAACGGGCAGGGGGCTCTGTCGCGGCACTCGATACGCTCCCCCTCGCGTTGCGGGCCGAGAATGCCACATATTCCTATCTCGCCTACATCGGCAAGACTCTGTGGCCCGTGAATCTGGCCGCCTTCTATCCCTTTCCCTTTAACGGGGTAGCCGCATGGAAAGTGGCGAGTGCGACCGGGGTGCTGGCGGGTTTCGCTTTGGTTGCGTGGATCGCGCGCCGAACTCACCCCTGGATCGCCAGCGGATGGATCTGGTACGCCGTTATGCTTTTCCCGGTGATCGGCATCGTGCAGGTCGGCATGCAAGCCATGGCTGATCGTTACATGTACCTACCGATGATCGGTCTCCTCATACCTATCGCCTGGGAGTTGTCTCGTTTCTCCGCAACCCGACTGGCCGCCCCGTTGGCGCTGGCCGCGCTCGCCGCGGTTAGCTGGCAACAGATCTCCTACTGGCACGATGGCATCACCCTGTGGACTCACGCGCTCGCGGTGACGCAGGATAACTTCGTTGCGCACGATAACCTCGGCGTCGAACTCGACGCGCGTGGGCGCGCCGATGAGGCGCTCGACCACTACCGCGAAACGCTTCACATCCGGCCCCAAGATCGCAACGGCCAATTGAACTACGCGCAGGCGAGCTTTGCCAAAGGCGAGCGCCTTTTCAACTCGGGACATCAAGTCGAGGCTCTTGGGGCCTTTCGCGATGGTTTGCGCTATCGCCCGGGCAATGCGCTGGCGCACTCCTATACAGGAGCGATCCTGACGGAAAGTGGCAATCTCGATGGGGCCATTCAGGAATTCCACCAAGCTCTCGGCATCGATCCCAACCTGGCAAGCGCATATATAGGGCTCAGCGTGGCGCTCGCGCGTACCGGCCGCCTTGCTGAAGCCGAACGCACCCTCCAGCAATGCGTCGCCCGAAACAATTCGAGCATTGAAGCCTTCTACAATTTGGGATTGATCGAAGCCGCGCAAGGCAAACGCGCGGGCGCGATCGCTGCAATGGAACGGGCGTTGCGGATCGATCCGAATTACGCTCCGGCGCTGGCGGCCCTGAAGGCCCTTAGCCGGCGATGAGCATTGACGCCTCTCTAGGCTTAGGCCAGTTGTGAAAGAGACTCGCCGCATTTTGGCGCCCCGGGCGAATGTGTTGGGCTGGACTACTCTCCCGCCAGTGTTGTGGTCGCACGAAACACGGATGCCAAAGAGATGGACTGTCGCCCGCAAACGGGTCATTGATGATGCGCCGCGCCCGTGGCCAACACTGTTGTGCCCTGAGGCTACTCAATATCGTGCCAAAGCGATGCGCCCCCACCTCCCACCCCGCCCCCGCTATGGAAGAGCTCTGTGCCGGCGGCTTTCGGCCACTTCCGCATCAATGAATATTACACTCTCACTTTATATCGATATCAAAAGGACAGAACATGTGCCCATGCCTAGTGGCACATGGCGATGGGTGGCTATCTTCTCGGCTCATACCGCATCGCCACCGCCCCCGAGCCGAACTCCAGACGGCTCACGAGCCTTAAGTCGATTCGCTTCGATAGCCCTGCGAACAAGGTTGGCCCGTGGCCCGCTAGCCTGGGGTGCACGATGAACTCGTACTCATCGATCAATCCCAGCTCCGCCAACGCCAGCGGGAGCTTTACGCCTCCCATGAACAGTCCCTTACCCGTCTCCCTCTTGAGCTGCTGAACGGCCGTCCCTAGCTCCCCACGCACGAGCTCCGCGTTCCAATCCACCCGGCCGAGGGTGCTCGACACGACGTACTTCTTTGCCGCGTTGATCGTCGAGGCGAAGGGTTCCATCCAATCAGGCCTCGCTCCGGTCCGCGCCGGCGGCCGAAACGCTGCCTCCATCATTTCGTAAGTCACCCGGCCAAAGAGGAGAGCATCGGCCCGGTCGAGATTCTGGGTCGCGTGGCGATGCAACTCTTCGTCCGGCAATATTGCACGATGATCGCAGCACCCGTCCAATGTGACGTTGATGGAATACCGAAGAGGCCGCATTACGCAAGAGTACCGCCGATGGGGTAGACCGGCAAGGTTAGCCAGTTTCCGGTCTAGCAGCCACTCACGTAACGCAGCACGATGATAATTTGAGAGCTGCTCGTACTTCCACAGACGCGGCAGTCGCTTCGTCCGAGGGTCAATGCGATGGACGAACTCCTGGTAACTAGGGACAACCGGAGCCCCGGCCGCGCTCCGCGTCATTGTGTGCTGAGGTGGGGACAGGACGTGGCATCCTTTCCCCGCGCCCCTTTCGCCGCTCCGGCTCTCTTCGCGCACTGCGTTTGGGACAGTTTTCCTTGATGAAGCCGAACACCTCTGCAAAATCGAATGGCCAGCGTCGCCACGCTCCGAGGGTGTTCACCCTCGGCCCGGAACGGGGTCGGCTTCCCTCCGGGATGCTGTTCAGCTTGGCCGGAATCCGCACTTGACGTATTGATCGCCGGCCAAATGCTCGTTACATTCGGCCTCTCGATTCAACTGGAGTTTCATGGGCTCCGTCGCCCGATCGGCGCCGAGAGCATTTGCACATGCGAATGAAGAGGGTATCTTTGTCCGTCCGATTTGCACGGCCTCTGGAATGAACGAAAATGACCCTCGAAGGCAAACCCGCTAAAGACGGCTGCCGGGCGCATAGGCCCTACCGCCGCTTCGGTTTAGGAGGAGTCGCCAATTTCAGGTTCTTCACTTTGGACAGGAGGTCGCGACGATCGAGGATGTGGTAAAACTTCACCGGGTTTTCCCCTCCGCCTAAATAACTCACAAGCTGTTCGAGTGCATCGTCCGCGCTCTTTGCCACGACATCAACCGCGCGCAGGTAGCCGGAATTGCGAAGGCGGATGATGAGTTCAGGCAGCGTATATCGCCCTTCCAGGGTGAGGCCGCCTGCGCGATGCGAGCGGCTGATCAGATACTGCACCAGCAAGAGCTCGTCGAACAGGGAAGGCGCCAGGAAAAGGCGGCCGCGGTCCACTTCCCAACCGCTCTCCAGACGCCGCGACCGGCGCATCGCGGGCGTCTGCTCGAACACGCTGCGCCAATCGGTTCTGGGTTCTTTTCGGCTCAGAAAATGCATCGCGACTTCGCGAACCCAGGCGGGATCGTCGAGATCGAGACCCTTGCCAACCTTCTCCAACCACTCGAAAAACGCCTCCTGCTGCGTGGCCTTCTCTTCCACAATGGCAAATTGGTTGTCATCCTGGGACAACGATTTAATGAGATTGCGGCGCAAGGCGTCCGTTGCTTTCCCGCTCTCGATCCGGTGGACCCACAGGCGCGCGTGCCATTTGGCGGGCAGCCCGCAGTAGGGACAGGCTTTTTGCAAAGGCTGATTCGAGAACCAGGGCCTTGTGTGCACGGGCGCGTGCAATTCGGCGAGGGACGGTGTGTAGCGCTTGATTTCGAGATAGGCGGTGCGGGGCGAAAGGTCCAGATGGCGCATGAAAACATCGGAGACGCACGCGAGACAAAGCCACTTTTCGACGGTGACCACGGATTCTGGAGGAAACGCCGAAAGATCCAGAGGCTCAATTTGGCCGGCGGGCCGGGTTGCCGGCGCTTTTCGCTTCCGAACTACGGACTTCTTGGCGGTCGGAGCGCGACCCGGCTTGCGAGGTCCCCTGAGCGCAGGCTTGGTCGTTCTTTTTGCCATCGAACATCCCGCGGAAACCGTCATCGACAGCCGCTCGTCAGGCGCTACCAATGGCTGTTATCGAACTGCCATGTCCGGGGTTCGTCTGACGGTCCCGTTCCGCCACTCCGTCTACCGTGCGACAACACAGCAGGCTGCCTATGGGAATGATATGCCAAAGTTCCATCCCGAGTGCGTCCTCTTCCCGGATTTCGGTGGGCCATTGTAGGACGCTTCGTTTTAACAATGGCCGCTGAGATCCCTCGGCTTCTCGGAGATTCGATCTGCGAGACGTCGTGCCATATGCTTGCCCACTTTGGCCTCGCCAATGTCGATGCCGAGCTTGAGCAGTTCGCCAGGATGCACGGCGCTCCCCAAAGTGGGTTGTCGCGGCTCATCTGGCGAATCCGTTCGCGAGGGTCGACCGCTACCCTGGGGGCGACCGCTACGACCACGATGCGCTTTCCATTTCCAAAATAAGCGGAAGCCCTTGCGCTGCCAGGCAATCACCGTCTCCGGTTTCACCACGACCAAGGCCCACCGTCGGCCGCTCCAGGACAGCGGCAACCGGGCCCAGAGAAATCGATCGCAGAGGTCAACTTGGGTCGCTTCACCGAGCGCTGCAGCAGGTTGAGCCGGTGGCGAAGAGCCAGCACCTCCATCTGAAGAGCGGTCCGAGTCGGAAGGCAATCGCGCGCCACGGCCAGAACGGCCACTAACGTAGAAGTCGGAATGAGGAAACGGGTGCGGCTGCCGAGTCGCCCCGGGGATTTTCACCCCGAGGCGCTCACAGATCCGGACGTGAACCTCTCGATTCATCCGGCTCGTGCCACCCGAGGAAGCCTGCCGGCTTCCGCCAAGACAAGGAGTTC
>Ga0126381_100000545_pt1 | contig 41071 bp, 53 predicted proteins | sample PanSoiMetPlot_28_FD_96465 | JGI IMG/M metagenome (GOLD analysis project Ga0126381, IMG submission 96465) | Tropical forest soil microbial communities from Panama - MetaG Plot_28 | ecosystem: Environmental > Terrestrial > Soil > Tropical forest > Bulk soil | place: Panama | collected 2016-02-17 | reverse complement strand
AGGGAAAACAGGTGAACACGATTCAGGCTTATATAGCGGCAGAGCGTTTGCGCTTAAACGGCACAAAGCGTTGATTTTACGCGCTTTAATTGATTATTTCACGTGGAACACTTAAATAGCCGAATGTCGTTAAATGTCCTTAAAGGTGCTTAAATTACTTGTATTTGTGCCACAACCGTGCCACTGTCCTCTTGCGGTGATCCTGAGTCACCGAAACAGGAAAGGAACTTTTAGAAAATCAAAGGCGCATTTACAGTTAACGAGGACAGGCACGGACTGAACAAGTACCGTGTTGAAGGCCGGCTGGGCGGCAAACGAATCCGGGCGTTTTTCCCAACCCGCGAATTGGCGGAAGAACACGCTCGGCTGCGCAACATCGAGCTGCGCAACGCTGGGCTGGAGTTGGCGAGCGTTTCAAGTGAACTGCGGGCGGAAGCCAAGCTTTGTCAGCAACGGCTCGATCCGCTCGGCGCGAATCTTTCGCAGGCGGTCGATTTCTATCTCGCCCATCATGATGTTCGCTCTAAGAGCGTGCTGCTTCCAGTTGCTTGCGCCTCGTTCAGGCGCGAACTCAACCGTCGAGTTGAAAACAAAGAATGCAGCGAGGCTTACGTCGAAAATCTGGACAAATCGATGAAGAAACTCACAGAACTTTTCGGTGAGATTCAGCTTTGCGACATCACCACCTTAGCAATGCGCGAGGCCTTAACCGCTATGCGGATGAGTCCGGCCAGTAAGAACCATTACAAGGCGCACATTGGAATGGTATTTAGTTTCGCTCGTGATCAAGGTTGGGTAAAAGATAACCCGTGCAGCGAGATTAAGAAATTCAAGGATCGCAGCGGAAAACAGCCGGAGATTTTTAGTCCCAGCGAAGCTGCCGCGATTCTCGAGCACGCCGTGCGGCCCGAGGAGTTGATTCCGGCGATTGCCATTGGGCTTTTCGCGGGTTTGCGTCCGAGTGAATGCCGGCGTCTGGACTGGAGCGAGATTCGCTGGGACCAGAAACGGCTCTGGGTCGATTCGACCAAGACCAAGACTGCCCAGCCGCGTTGGGTGGCAATGAGCGATAACCTCCTTGAGTGGCTCTCACCTTATCGGCGAGCAAGCGGGCCGGTTGATCCGTTGGCTGAAGAAAACCGTGCGCGGCTTCACCGCGATACCGTAAAGCGAGCGAGACTCTCTCGTTGGCCCAAAGACGGACTGCGCCACTCCTTTGGCTCTTATCATATGGCTTTGCACCAGAACGCAGCTCTGACTGCGGACGAGATGGGCCATATGAACACCGTGATGATCCACGAGCATTACGAGAATCCGCGGGTAACCAAGGAAGACGCCGTTACCTATTTCAATATTCGCCCGCTGGTTGCGCCAGAGAAGATTGTCCGGATTGCCGGTTGATTTTGTAAATACAACGAATTTAGGTTTAAGGCTCGGCATCTCTGTACATTGGGGTGCCGAACCTTTTTTTATGATTTCATTTAGACGCAGAACCATCTACGAAAAACTCTTGAGGTTGATTCCATCTTACCGCCGCAAACAAGACGCGGAATTGGAACAGGCAATCCTGGCTCTTTGCGAGGATCCCTCTCTGTCATGCATGATTGAAGGACAAATGATTCTCAACGGATATGGAAACGCTCCAATACACTTACCTCGATAAATCAGAGTTTGGTCCCGGTCCTTGGGATAATGAACCGGACAAGGTGCAGTGGCCGGATCGCCAGACTGGTCTACCGTGTCTTGCAGTGAGGCATCAGACACTCGGTAACTGGTGTGGCTATGTCGGAGTCGCGGAAAGCCATCCGTATTTCCGGAAAGATTACGATGACGAACTTGTCGATATTAAGGCCCACGGCGGGCTGACCTTTTCGGGCTTATGCGCGCACGATGACAAAGAGCATGGAATCTGTCACAACCCGGCGCCAGGCGAACCGGATCGCGTCTGGTGGTTTGGGTTCGATTGCGCACACGCTTACGATTATGCGCCCGGACTGGCGACAACGATTAAATGGCACGAGGATGTTTACCGGGATCTGGCTTACGTGCAACGCGAATGCGCGAGTATCGCACGGCAGCTTAAAGCTCGAGCGCCTTAACGATCAGCGCCTCGATAAAGGCCGAACGTTGTTTAACCGGGATTGCGCTACGAAGGGCGTTAGCAACCTCGTTGCGCAGTTTAAGCGCCACCAATTGTTTCTTTATGCCAGTAGCTGGTCGGCCGGCACCTTCTCTGACACCACCTTTCACCCTGCCGCCTTTCGCAATTCATCGATCAGCTTTATCCAGTCCGAGTGCATCTCTGTATCCGGAACAGGTTCCCGCACCATTGGCTCAGCTTCCTCCAGCGCATCCGCCGCTCGCTGACACAGCACTTTCAAATTGGAAATCACTTTATCCGCCCCAGCCAGTTCGGCTTGAGTCGCAGCTAACTCCGCTTCCACTCGATAGAGTGAAAGTTCCGGCACGATGCTTGGATATTCGCCATTCACTCTGCCGCCTTTCGCAGTTCTGCAATCAGTTGGTGTATCGGTCCCTTAACTCCGTAAGCAGGATCGGTTGGAGGGCCAAATTCTTCCTCCAGCGCATCCGCCGCTTGCAGGCATAAGTCCTTCAAAAACTTGATATTCAATTGCGCCTTTTCCAAGTCGCTGTACACCAAATCCAGTTCGTCAGGTTCATCCTCCCGATCGAGGTTTAAGTGCACTTTATGGCCCGTTGGATTTATCATCTGATTCAAGCTAGCTGTTAATCAGAACAATCGCAAGAGTGTCAGGTTGATTCATTTGCCACAAAATGCCACAATGCGTGAGTGCGCATCGCAACCAAGGAACGCGATCCCTGGAAGAAAATCGATTGGACTTCAGAGATACCGCAAGACGCGAATCCTCATGATGTGACTGAGGCCAAGGTGCGGATCGTCGCCACCCGGATGCCGGTCAAATACCAGCAAATCCTGACACTTCTCGCGGATGGGTACAGTTGCCAACTGATCAACAAGTACGTTGGAATTGGCGATGACGTAATTCGCCGGATCCGGCAGCTTCATCCGCAATCGATTCAGAAGATCAAGGAAGTGGTTCTGGATAACTTGCTTGAAAGCGTGCAGGTAATGAGTGAACGACTGGCACGCGAGGCGCATGAGTTGCCTACTGGGCGCCTGGCGCAGGCACTGGCGCAGACGATCGACAAGGCGCAACTCTTAAGCGGTGGTGTGACCCAACGCACCGAGACTAAACGCGTAGTGACCCGCGAAGAACTCCAGGCACTTTTTGAATCTCTCCCCAGAGCCAAAGCAACTGTTATCGAGGACAAAAAAGATGCCGACTGAAGACATGACGGTTACTTGGGAGTCGCCGCAGTTCACGGTGGACCTGACTCCTGTGGACGTAACCTTGCAATTCAACGCCACTGGCGCTGGGCCGATGGGGCCGCCAGGTCCAAAGGGCGCAACCGGAAGCCAAGGTTTAGCAGGTGCGCAAGGACCACCCGGAGGACAAGGGATATCCGGTCCGGTCGGTCCTGCTGGACCACAAGGAGTCACTGGCCCAACTGGACCACAAGGGATCCAAGGAGTCACCGGTACTCAAGGCCCGCCTGGCCCAGCAGGAACCACTGTCGCGACAACCACTTCAGCTAATTTCACCGTCCCAGCCGTAAACGCTAACGTGGGAGTCACTTTAGCTAGTGCTTCCGGACTTTCGACAGGATTGATTCTCTATATTCAAGGCGCCGGTTATTATTCGACGGTATCGATTGCCGGCAATGTCGCTACTTTGCAGAACCTGGGATACACCGGTAACACTGGTTCAGGCACGGTTATTAATTCTGGAGCTACTGTTGGAGGTGTAGGTCCACAAGGTCCAACTGGACCGGCTGGCGCCCAAGGAGTCGCCGGCCCAACTGGACCACAAGGAGCCACCGGTCCCGCAGGTCCACAGGGCTCAATCGGAGCCACCGGTCCCGCAGGTCCGCAGGGTCCGGCTGGAGTTGGCGACATGCAGAAGAGCGTCTATGCGCCAGGCAGTGGACAGAGCAACACTAATTTGGTCGATCACGCGCAGTACGCCGACGCAGCTACGAGCGCAACGAATGCTACCAATGCGACGACGGCAACCACTGCCAATGCGGCACCTTGGAGCGGAATCACCGGTAAGCCTGCAACCTTTCCGCCAAGTCTTCACGGATCCACTCATAACTTAGGTGGGACCGACGCGATCGCTCCCGACTGGAGTCAGGTCCAGAATAAACCGGGGACTTATCCGCCGACCTCACACGCTACCACCCATAACCTGGGTGGTAGTGACGCGATCGCTCCGGACTGGAGTCAGGTTGCTAATAAGCCTGCGGTCTTTGCACCCGCTGCGCATGAAGCCAGCCATGTCACCGGCAGTGATCAGATTCCTAGTGCGAGCGCATCAGCTAGAGGACTGCTAGCGCAACTTAGCGGGAACACCACAGATTTCGTAGACGGGACCAACACTTGCCAGAACCTGGCTAACGCGGTTACGCCGACGATCTGGAGTGTCCGCCAACGTACGTTCTCGGCAGTGGGCAACCCCACCTTCGAGGTGGATCAAGTCAATGTGGGGGCCGCTGTAACAGCTTCCGGCAAATCCCAAGACAGATGGTATATTGTCAATAACCTAGCGACCGGGCGGATCAGTTCAAATCGTGCCACTGGATTTGTTCAAGTGCCTGGGACTAATTTTAATATCACTAATTATTACCGCCGAATCACCTTAACAACGACTCAAGCTAGTCTGGCTGCTACAGAAGAAATTGACCTTTACCAGCAAATGGAAGGTCCAGCTCAACGGGAATTGTTCAATGATGTTCATTCTGTTTCTTTACTGGTACGTTGCAGTGTAGCGAACTTTAAATTTTCTTTCAGTCTACGCGACACTAATCCAGTCAGCCGCAGTTTAGTTAAGCTCTGCACAATACCTAATGCCAATACTTGGACTTTGATCTCACTTCCGAATCTACCGATCTGGGATGCAGGTGGCAGTTGGAACACTACTGCTGGCGCTTTAACTTGTTATTGGGGAATAAATCTGGCTGCTGGAAGTACGATGACAGCTCCGGCTACCGATGTGTGGGGCAGTGGTTCATATGTCGGAGCGCCAGGAGCCACTAATTTCGCATCTTTGGCCGTTAATAGCACATTTGATTGTGCATTTTGCCAACACGAACCCGGCCCCGTCTGCACCACCCCGATCGATTGTCCGTTCGACAACAATCTCTGGGCCTGTAAGCGTTACTTCCAGAAATCGCAAGCCTATTCAATAAAGCCAGGAACGGCAGATAATGTTTACTATCGAAGTGGATTTATTCCCGCAAGTCTTACCACAAACGTAACGGGATTCGGGCTGTTTGAGAGAGAATTAGCTAAATATCCTACCTTGACCACCTGGGATCCTAATAGTGGGGCTCAGATGGGTGCACTTAACGTGTCAACAGGCGTACATAATACTGTTACGGCAGTAAACTGTGATACCAAAGGTATTGGATATTTAACTATTGGTGCTGCGGCGGCTGCATCTCAATGGATTGGTATTCACTACACCGCCGACACCGGCTGGTAAGGAGCTTATGAGCACAGGAACCGAAAACCAGCCCAACGCCTAAGTGATCGTAAAGGTGAGGGCGTTGCTGGAGCGGTTGTTTTGATCGGTGACGGTCACTTGTTTACTGCCGGCCGTAGTTAAGTCCGCGGCCAGTATCGTCACCGTTAGCTGAGTCGGACTCACGTATGCCGGCGTATAATTGGACGCGCCGAATTTGAGTTTCGCGCCAGGCAGAAAATATTTGCCGTTGATTGTGACCGCCAGATTGCCGCTCCCGTGCGCGACGGTATTGGGTGCAAGCGAAGTCAGACTTGGCGGAAAGGGATCAGTAATTCCTAGTCCCCATCGGCGATTGAGCCACCATTGGACCTTGCTCATTAGTCTCGCGGCGAAACCGGTTGGATGACAGTGAGCGTGCCACTGAAAAGCGGCGTAACAATCGGCGTAGGCGACGTGGGCGACTGGATCATCCTGACCTGATAAAAGTACGGGATCGCCTTCATGGTACTGGTTACGGTCGAGGGAACCGTCAACCAGGTGGTGCCGGCCTTTGGCGTACTGGTCTCAGTCCAGTCAACCTCGATGACGGTCGGATCCGTGTCGGGCAGATTGATATCGGTCTTGGCCGTAAAGGCGAACTCGGCTCCGGTAATATCGAGGGGTTGGCTGACGCCGTTAATATCGGTAACAATCAGTTTGATCTGGCTATTGAGCGTGGCGCCTTGTTCGACGCACAGATTCAAGCCTGGCGGAACGCATCCCGGCGAACAGGTGGTCTGGGTTTGCGCCTGCGCTGGGGGCCCCATCGGTACGCCAGTAAATGCTCTGGCGATCGGTGGCGGCGTATTCTGCGATTGGAACCGATAAGCGGCCAGATTAGGCAACTCCAAGGTTGGCATCTTGGAACAGAATCGTGCCACAAAATGCCTCTCGAGGCGAGTGCAGATTTTACTTTAGAAAGGCTTTGAATAACCGTATACTTAAATCAATATGGGATCGATGACCTTGACTGAACGAGAGCAGAATCTTTTGCTGCGTGCTCTGGACAAAGCAAGTGCAGCGGCTGAAGCTGATAAAGCTGCTCAAGCTCTGATAGCGTCGCTTCGTAAACGCGGAATCAGCGGATACGATTTTTTAGATAGATCTAAAGGAACCCATACGACTCCGCGGAAACCGGCATCTACGCCATCACCGCCACCAGCGCCGAAACCGGCGAAACCGGCGAAACCGAAAGAATCCGCTCCGCGATCACAACATCAAAAATATGCGTGGGAAGGGTGGTCGCGGGAAAATTACAAGAAACCTGTCCCATCAAGGGAGTTTAGCGTCGATCTATTCACCGTAGTCGCGACACCGTTAGCCGTAGTGGGAGGTGTCGCACTCTTATTTTTCGCGACTGCTTTAGCGATTGGATCTCCGATTCTTGGTATCCCATTGCTCGCCTTCTTAATCTTTCGGTGTTACTCGCATCTTACAATATTGGAAGCTCAAGCCCGTCAGAATGTAATGAATGACCAACGAAGAAATCGAGGCTGAACTTCGCCATTTGGCGACCAAGGAAGACTTAGCCAATCTGCGTGCGGAATTTCACAAAGCGTTGGCTGAACAGTTGCGTTGGATGATCGGTATGCAAATCATCACTTTGGGATTGCTTCTTTGGGGATTGTTTTTTGAGTTTTATCCTCGTCATTAAAGATGTCAGACATCAATCTGCCAGCGACCAAGGGAGATCTCGCCAATCTTGAACGCGACCTGAAGCAGTTCATCGTTGAACGCGAAATCATCGCGCTTCGATGGTTTATCGGACTGCAGGTGACCTATTTCTTTGGTACGCTGGCAATGGTTTATTTCCTGATCGTCAACATTCACAAATAAAATTTATGCCAGTACCCGAAAAAGTCCCAACTTACGAGGAACTCCGCGCTAAACTCGGCGATGACGCCATGGAGTTTATGACTGAAATGGCGCGACCGGAATACAAAGAAGGCGAAGGGCCACAGGAACTCGAAGAGTTCGAACGAGGCAACAAGTAAGTTTTTATTGCTTCCCGGCGGCAGCAATCGCTTCCATAAGCGGTCTGCCGCTTTTTACGTTTTCGGCAAGCGACTTCAGCATTGGCACGTAGGAAGCTTTCGCGGCTTGCGCGCCTCCTTTAGCCCAACCTCGTTCCGCCCATTCATGCTTTTCGGCGTACCAAAGAATCGCTTGAAGTTCATGCGAATCCATTCCCAGCTTATCGGCTGCGCGCCGGAACGCTTCCTGGCTGAACGCGAAATCCAGATTGCTGACTCCTGACTTGGATGCTGGCTGAATACGCCATTGCGCCGGAGCACCTTTGACATTTTCGTAGCCCAGCCGGCGCATCGTGCGCGCAGCCCAGTCATCGATTGTCGCGTCGGTCCCGCGTCCGAAAAGATTATCGAAGAAGTTCGGCGTTTTCGGGCCCTTGACACTGTCTAGCCACGTACCAGCTAGCACTTTTAAGACAGCATCGGAATTCATTCCGAACTTCGCGCCGTTCTCTTTTTTGGGCTTCATGTCCTCCGTGATTTTGCCCGTATCCTGAAACTTTTGTATGGCACCATCGTAGGCGCCGAGTTTGTACCGCCGATAAGCTTCTAGGGCGTCATGCCAGTTTTCTACTACTCCTTGCTGAGGAGAAGTCGCTGCGAGCAGATGCGCAAAGAGTTCCGCGTCTTTGCCAAAAGCGGTTTCCAGGTGACCACGAACATCGGTGTACCAGGTCTTTGCTGCCATCACATCCGGATTATCTTTCCACCTGGCGTATTCGGCGACGAGTTTCTTGGCGAACGCTCCCGTTGCACTGGCGTTATCCAAGTGAGTCAGGCGTTGCTGATCAAGCTTACCCATGAAATCAACGTGCGAGAAATCGTTTGGCGAATCCTTGGAGAGGCCGGTCGGCTGTTTGTTAGCCACCAGTGGTGCATTCGCAATATCATATGGAATTTCTACTGGCACCTGTTTGCCACTGCTGGTTGTCCGATAGCTGACCGGGATCGCGGTCTTGTCTGGAGGAGCTTCCGGTGCGGTCGGCGTCCCTCGAGGCGCATAACTGACCTGCTCCGCGCCCGGCATGTAGTTGCGCTTCATCTGGTAGTACTGATCCTCCGAGATGAATGGGCGGATGGCGCCGGTTGCCGAGATCTGGTTTGCGCGGTCGATCCGGTAAGATTTAACAATCGGCCGCACGCTCGCCGGCATTCGATCGACCAGTGGATTAGCGTCTCGTTGCCCTACCACATCGAGGTTACTCAGGGCGTTAATGGCGTTGCGTTTGTCTACGCCGATCGCATCGGCGCCAGGGCGCCCGTTGGCATGATTAGTGAAGTAGGTATGCGCGTCCTGGGTAAACTCACTTGGGCTAGCCCAGAGACCGCGAAACGGGTCGCGCTTCGCCATGCGCTGATAGTTCTGGGTAAGCTGATTGAAATCGATTGACTTGATGTTGACATTGTTATCCTTGCTGATTTCCAAACCATAAGGAACAGCGGTTTTCTCAGTGCCTTCGAATTGGCCGTATTTTTTGCCGGCGCCTAATGCCTTGTGATAAAACAGGCGCATCTCCATGCCTGGCTGTCCTTTATCTGCGAGGACGCGAGATAGCAGGCGCAGCGAAGCGATTTGATGCGGATTGTATTGGTTGGTGCCAGCCAATGAATCCAGAATGTTATCCGGTAGATAGCGGACAAAGGTGTTCTGTTTTCCTTGTTCGTCAGTGGTGGTCCGCATCCCAAGTTCCATCCGCTGCGATTCCGGTAATGCTTCCAAACCGCTCTGGACGGCGTTTGCGAAGTTGGCATTGTACTCCTTAACTTCTTTGGCCGTGCGATAGATCGGTTCACCCGTCAGAGGGTTGCGTTGTACGGTCCCGTCCGGATTACGCACAATTTCAGCCGCGTTAGTCAGCCAGGTATTGGCGACATTCGGATTCTGCATGTCACCTCGAGTGAACCGGTGCGTGACAGCTTCCTCTGAATCAATTTGACCTTCGCGTTGAGTGGTTTTGAAATAGCTCTGAGCGAGTTGGTTATAAATCGGATTACGCTGGAGATCGGTGAACAAACCTGTACCGGATACTCTTCCGCCTGGAGCTGAGAGCAGCTTGCCGCTTTCATCGACGGTATAGCCCATCTTGGCGAGAGCGGTTTTAATCGCTGCTTTGTTCGCCATGAGAGGTCGAAACGCACTATTGGAATCCAATATTGGCGCACCCGAAAGCATGTAATCCACGCCACCTTCAGCGTAGAGCTCCTTGGCGATGTCGAAGTCAGTCAGGTGCGAGGTCGGCAGCCCATTCTGCTGCATCTTGTTTTTGTACTCGGCTGCCAGATTGTTGAACGTCTGATTGGTGTAATAGCGATCGGTGGCTTGATTGATCCCAAGAGGTTTTTCGTCAGGCCCAAGAGCGGTGTATTGACCTGTAGCGCCCGTCGTCGGATTGCCCAAGAGACTATCGTAGAGATCCGGCAAGATCCCGTTATGCGTGGCTCCGTGAATAAGTTCATGCGCCATGACACCGCGAACGACTGAATCTGGATTTGCGAGGTTTATCTGGATATGACTACGGCCGGCATTATCGAAATAATGGAATCCGTTGGCGCCTTGAGGATCGTTGACATAATCGACTCGCAAGCCTGGAAAATGCGAAGCGTTCTGCGCGAGAAGAAGCTGGTTCGACGCGGAGAGACGATCGAAATTGTCGCGCTCACTGCCTAATAGCGGTGGCGCGCCGGCCGGTCTGGGTGGTTCACCGATCGGCTCCGGCATCGGAATAACTTTGTTCGTATTGAGCGTGTCCCGGTAACGTTTCCAATCGCCGCGGGCCTGGAGAAAATACTGGGCGGGATCAGAAAATTTCTGCCATTGCCCGAATCCGCCACCGGCCATCCCGAATATACCGCCCTGGACGAGGCCGCCGGCTGCGCCTTGCCAGCCACCACCAGGAGAGGTTCCTTCGCCCTGGAGACCGCCAAGCACCGCGCCGGTTGCTGCGCCGGCCGCTGTTCCGCCGGCCGCTGCGGTCGCGGTCTGCATAAGCGGATGGTCAAGGGTGGCAGCTAACCATTTGGGCATGTACTGACTGCCTTGCGCCACGCGAGTCCAATAAGGAATCGTGGCTTCGCCGACCATTAATTCTTTCCCCATCACTTTAGAGAGAGAACTGACGGCATCGCCAATTTCCGGTAAATGCTCCAGGGTCGTCGAGATCGCGGTTCCGACAGGTCCGAAATGCTCAAACACTCCGTAATCGACAACCTTATCGATTACTGAGGAGGCGATCTTTTTTACACCGGGAATGCCTAGTGAAACAATGTTGGTCAGTTTGTCTTTGACTGCTTCACCCAGTTCCGGAAGTTTGCCAGCAGCCTGCGCCACGTTCCCGGTTGCCTGGAGCACAGTGTTTGCCATTGAGGCGGCCGTACCGGGATCGCCTGCAATCTTGTTCAGATTAGTTATCTGGGCGTTAAGGTTCGCAGTCTTCTGCGCGAGATCTTCAGTGGCCGCTCTTTGCGCGGGCGCCAGTTGCGACATCACGTTGCGAGTCTCGACGTAGCCGGCATTAGCCGCACTCGCTTCCGGCGTCTTAGGCAGCATCTGCGTAGCATCCAGGCCGCCCTTGAGAGCGGATGCGCCGGCAACGTCCTCCATCGCCTGCATCCCTTTCTCAAAGAACATGGGTTTAAGCGCACCGGTTGCTGCCGCGCCCGCTAGTTCGCCAGCGTAATTGATCGGATTAAGAACAGTGGCAATGCCTGCGGCGGCCGACTGATTCACGGGAGCGGTCTGCAACTCTTTGCCGAATTCGCTCTGACCGACTGCTTGATAAGCCTGACCAACCCATTGACGCAGATGGCTACCAGCCGTTGCGAGTCCCTGCTGAAGGCTTGCCGTGTCGAGTGTACTTTGCGCAAACTGCCTGTCCAGTTCCTCTCTGCTCTGGGGATCCTGGGCCGCCATTTCGAATAACGGTCGAGGGGTTTGGATTAGGCCGTTGTAGAGGCCCGTTAGCATGCTCGACGCCTGGCTCAAGGCATCTCCGGTGCCTTGTACACTGGTTGCCATTTCGCTTGCCGTTCTAGATTGGAGCGTCTGAAACCCTGGATCGTGCGTGTTATCCGTGGCTTTCCGAACCGCCATCTCGGCGCCGTCTTTGAGCAGGTTGAGTTGGTTTCCAACTCCCTGAACGACATCGCCACCGGCTCTGAGCAATCCAGGCCAAAGACCGTTCATCATGTCGTTGAAGTTCTTCTGCCATGGTTGCGCCATCAACGGTTTGGCGATCAATTGATAATACGCTTCCGGATTTTCTTTAAAGAAGTTCGGATTCTTAGCTATCGCGACAGCTAGCCGGTCATTAAGCGGCAACGCGTTCGGATCGCCGCCGGTCTGAATGTACTGATCGACATTGGCGACATCGTCGGGCGTTGCGACACGCAAACCAAAGGAGAGGGGGAGTTTTTGAATTTCGGTGTTGCTGGTCTGTAACGCCGGGATGCGAGGACCGTTGGCGCCGGGGCGCGAAATCGTGCCTTGCCCCAGCTCGCCCGTCTGCCCGTCCTTATCGTAAACGTCGATTGTGCCGCGCAAATTGTCGTTAGTGGTCGCGCCGAAAGTGAACGGACGCTGCACACCATCGCGCCCAGTAAAGATGAATTGCTCGCCTGGCTTCGCGCCAAACCGATCGACCATGTCCGGACTCAGGGCGATCGAAGAACCGCTTGTAAGCGGATTATTCCAGTCGCCGACTCCGTTCTTGGAATGGAGATCTTCGCCCTTGTCACCCTCAAAACCGTAATGCTGGGCGTGGACGATATAGACGGGATCGTTGCTGACATCCCGCGGTTGCGACTCAGTGGGGGCCGCGACCGTGTCGGCAGTAGCCGGTGCCGCGGACTGCGGAATGTCGGAGAAACCTGGAACGATTGGCAGAGTGTCAGCCATGCGAGAGATACCTGCTTAAATCCATCGTCGGAGAAACATCATTCTGAATAACCTGCTGGATCGGCTGAATCTGCTGCGCCGACTGCTGCGGAGGTGGATTGGATAAAGCTTGCTGCTGCCGGACGCGCCAATCGCTGTACGGCTTTTCATCGACGAAACGTTCGCCGCTGCCAGGGTCATACGTAACCGGCATCGAATGCAGGTGACCGGATTCGTTTCCGGTGGCGAGATTTGAGAGATTCGATCCGCCTAATGCCTTATCGATAATCGGATTGTATTGGGCATACTCTTTATCGCTCACCGACCTGTTTAACTGGTTCATCGTACTCGGCGGATAGTAGCCTTTGCCGGTGCGTGAATCGTATGGGTCAATAATCGTGTTCTGGAGGTTACGATTCGAGGCCAATGCTCGATTCATCACGCTCTCGGTGTACCCCAGCCTTGCTTCATCTCCCTGGTCGCCTACTTCCGCTCTGATACTTGCGATTAACAGGCGACGATTTTCAGGGTTTTGCAGTTCTTTCGCAAAGCCAGATCGCGATTGAGCAAGGTTACTGAATATCGGAGTGTTGATATCCAGTGTCGCGGGACCAGTTGTAACGGCGGAAGTCCTGCCGGCATTGCTAAGATATTGGCTCAAGTCCTGAATCGTTACCGGTTCCGCCCGCGGTGCGGCGCCAGGTGAGCCAAGTATCAGACCGGGATCGATTGAGAGTTCGTCGGCCATTTTTTATCGACCCCACATTAGCGGATTAGGCGCAGACATATCTGGCGGCAGAGCTCCCGCAGCTAAAGGACCACCTTGTTTTGGAGAGAGGAATTGCAGGAATTGCCCTATTTCATTTGCCCCTCGAGCTATCTCTGGCCCTGCCTGTCTACCAGCATTGACCAACCACTGCACTCCTGCTGGTGCTCCAGGCGTTCCAGGGTCATTGGAGATCTGGGGATAAACAGTCTGAGGAGGGGTTGGAGGCGCACCATAGCCAGGCGGTGCCAGCGATACTTGAGCATTGGGACGCGGACTGGGAGGCAGAGCTGCCTGAGCTTGTTGTGCATTCTGTTGCGCACCGATCGCCGCGTTGACCTGCGCATTGACAATTTGATTATTCTGAGGCGAGGTTCCAGGTTGGACGAGAGGCTGACTTCTGACCGGATCCCAGCCTGAATGTGCTTTCAGCCAATTTCCGCCATCGACCAGAAGGTCATTAATGCGACTCGTATCCTGGCCCGCAACCTTCATTTGATCCCGAGTCTTTGAAAGAACGTCATAAGCCTGGTTGTAGAGGTTGAAAAACTTATTATGGGCGCTAGGCGCATTATCGATTTCATTAGGGATGACGTTTTTATCCATCATCTCGATGATGTTCGCCTTGGTCGTCGCGGCGGGCAGATCGCCCTGAATACCTTTGCCGAACGTAGGCGTCAGAAGGTCCGCTAACTGAAAATAATTTCTGGCATCAGAACTGGTATTGATCGCAGCCTCCCTGCTATGGCCCAGCCACGATTTTAAAATACCGCCCGTCTCCAAAGGCGCGTTTGCAGTCATCTGGTCATGCAATTGAGCGAGTCGATTGAGTCCGTCGAAATCCACCGCTATCGCACTTATTTTATCCCCAGCTTCTTTCGGCTCCGCTGCGATTTTGCCTCCTGCTAATCCGCCTGGTTGGGATAATGCCGCCCTTACTGCACTCGGTCCTTCTTTCCATTGTTCTTGCTGTTCGGCGATCTGCGCACGTTGAGCCGCTTCAACCTGAGTCGGACTAAGACCGCCTGGGCCTTGAGGAGTCAATTCCCAGATTTTTTGTTGTTGTGTGCGTTGCTGCGCGAGGGTCGCTTCGACCTGGCTCTTCTTGAAAGCTTCCGCATCCGAGTACGCTTTATCGTAGAGGTCCTGCATCTTCTCGACGGTAGGCTGGGCGGTCGGAGCCATCGCAGCCAAATCCCTAACCTGCTGGGTCGCTCTTGCGACAGCGTAGCTATGCGAATCCTGCCTAGTCATATCAGGATTTTTTTCCGCCTCAGTGAAGGTGCCAAATTGAGGCTGCGTTTCTGTGAAAGTACCGTAATCAGCCATATGGATGGAACGTCCAATCAACGGGTTGCCCACCGATAGGTGCGCTTTGTTGCGAAGGAACTAAAATCCCTGCCGTGGGCTTTCCATTTACCGCCATGGAACCACTTTTATAAACTTGCGGAAGTTGCCCAGTCCAATTCGGTCCAATTCTATATTGTGGAGGCTGTTGAACAGCTTGTGCTCGCTGGACTGGTGGTGCCGTGTTGGGCGGCAACGCTCTAGGCGCCGGTTGCTGCTGCTGCGGTTGCTGCACGTTCATCGGCAACGTTTGCGGTCGTGTCGCTTTAAGTTTAGATATTTCGTCCAGGAGTGCCTGATGTTGTTTCCAAACGTCCAAGTTCGCGCCATAGCCCATCTTTTGCATTTCGCGGGACTGAGCTTGTTGCTGAATCCAGCTATTAGCGTACATGCCAATCATCGACTGTTGCGCGCCGAGACTTTTTCCAGCAATGGCTTTGTACTGGTCATCACTAAGCATTCCGCTCCCGTGCATCGCATTAAGCGTGTCGGTTGCGTCCTGCCGTTGCTGCATGAGTTGCGATACCCCTGAGATTGCGCCTCCGATCGCTTTACCAGCCTCTGTAATCCCGGCAGCGTAACCACTGCCAATGTCCATCGGCCTGACGTTGTATTGAAGATTGAACTGCGGTGGAGTCGGATCCATTTGCATAGAAATTATCCTTTCTTCTCGATACGGAATTGCATCTGCGCCTCAGTCCAGCCGTATTCCGGTGCTGCGCCTGAGACGTTCTTGATATAGCCTTTCATTTTCGGACAATAAACTTCCTCCCCAGCTCGCCGTTTATCGATGCACCGGATACAAGTCGGATACCAGTCGGAGTTAGTAGTCTTATCCGGCCATTCGCATCGGTTCCTGATATCGTACCGGTCAGCCTGGAATGGAACATTAAACTCTTCGATGTAATCCCAGATATCGTTATGACTCCATTCCTTTAAAGGGAACAGATAGTCCGGTCCCTGGTCCCGATAAACCAACCTGGACTTTAACGGCACAAGGCCGAAAATCTGGTCTTCGTCGCAGTCTTTATGCGCGACCAGGCCGATATCCCACGGGAAAACGAAAACACTGCACGGGCGCATCAGGAAATTGACTCCGCACATAAACTGGTCCGGATCGTCGCCGTCCTTGAACTCTAAGGCATTTTTCAAGACTGCCGCACTGGCGTGTTCGCCTGTCTGATACTCGCTCACCAGAGCAACCATCTGCGGACTATGCAATAACGATACTTTGGCCGGCGGATAATTGTGGACCTCGAGGTTCCACTGTTCGATGACGCGATTAGCAAAAGCATTCTTACGAGGGAACCAGGGATCCGCAAAATAGATGATCGGCATCCGGATATTTCGCGACAGCAACAGATGAAGAAGCGTCAGAGAATCCTTGCCAAATGAGCAGAGAAGCACCGGATGCCCATATGCTTTAAGCTCCTCGCGGATGAGGCCAAGCGTCTCCTCAATCTTTTCGTTCAGCTTCATGCTGCTTCATTTTGCGAACGTAATCCAAATCGCTTCCCGGCGGCACGGTAATCTCGGTGCCGGCAAGAATATCTTCAGCGGCCAGGAGCAAGTGTTGTCCGTCGAGTATGGCTCCGAGTTCTGTATTAGCCGCGATCCCTTCTGGCGGAAAATTCATGAACTGGGCCGCATCGACACAGATGACGACATCGTCTGGTTCGATGGGATCGATAAAGCCTCGTTCCAGGACGTACTTCCTGCTGCGAGGTTCGGCACTCTCAACAGCATAAAGCGATACCACCCGATCAAGGCCGGGAGTAAACTGCCAGACAATCGCGCCCTGACGGATATCGCACTTGGCGAAGACGCCCTGCCCGTGGATTTCGCTGTTTCGAATCTCAACGGGAACGGTTAACATAGGGCTCTTTCTAAAACAGCGCCACGCCACCGATCAACGCGCCTGCGATACTGGCACCAGCCCCGATCATCGCACCCTTGCTTGCGCCGGCTGATTGTGCGTTCATCTGTTGCGCTGCCATGTTAGCGTTGTAGGCAGCCATCGTATTCTGGTTCACTAAGCCCAGCATACCGCTGGACTGGAACAAGGCAGGTCCACCTGTAGATGACTGGGTCATGCCTGCGCTTCCCAGAGCTGCGCCAGTCGGGCCGTAACCCAAGATCGCATTTAATTGGTTTTGCTGCGCTCCGGTAAGATATTGCGCCGCATTCGCGCCGAGTTGTTGTTGTGCTAATTGTTGTTGTAACGCTGCGCCTTGAAGTCCGGACGCTTGCGAAATCGCGCTCTGATAAGCGCCAAGTGCCTGGCCTTGCAACGCTGCCTGTTGCTGGGTAACGTTCTGAAGATTCTGCGCTATCTGTCCCTGGAGACCGCTTTGCATTCCGATATTCGCTTGCTGGATCCCGGCGATCGCTTGCCCGATCTGGCCGCCCAGTTGCTGGTTGGCTTGCGTAGCCGCGATATCGGTAGAGGTCAGTCCAAGAGCATTGGCAGTCCGTTGTTGCTGCTCGTTCTGAACCAGTCCACTGACTCCGGAAGCAAACTGTTCGCGTTGCCCCAGGAGTTGCTGCTGCATCTGCTGGGTTCCCATAATCTCGGCACCGATTGAACCGGCACCTTGGAGCATCCCGCGGGCCTGGTAGGCTGCGCGTTCCTGCTGGGCGACATCTGCCGTCATCTGCGGCGACATGCTCCCGCCAAGTGCAAGTTGCTGCTGCGCGGTGGTCTGCAACTGCTGGGTGAGCGGATCGAGGTTTCCCAACGCACTCATTACGTTACCTTTGGTCGCGTTGAAAATATCGCTTCGCGCATTAGCTAGAACATTCTGTTGGAGTTGACCAAGTTGCGCCACGGTCTGGTTCGTGCCGACTTGGGATTGTCCCGCCAATGTTTGCAACTGCTGGTTAATCGGCTGCAGTTGTTGACCCGCTTGCGCAGCAAGATTATACAAGCCTGCCTGTTGCGCAGGCAACTGTCCCATGACATTACCGTATAATCCGGTCAACGTCGGATCCAGACCTGCGCCCAGACCAGAAGTAGCAAGATTGGCGAGTTGCCCATACTGCGGACTGGTCGCCATCAATCCTTGTGTCGCTTGTTGTCCGACTTGTTGTAAATTTGCTAATTGGCCGGCACTAGCTTGTTGTTGCGCTTGGGATGCCGCCGCCTGCATTGTCGGCACCGCAGCTAAATACCTGTTCAGATTGGTTTCCTCTATTCCCTGCTGTAACTGGTTATATAACGGCTGATAGGTCCTTTCTTCGCCGTAAAGCTGCGGAGCATTGCTGACGTAAGCCTGTAATGCTTGCTGAAATTCTAGACCTGCATTAGGTGGAGGAGGAGCTTGAACACTTGGTGCACCGCCCATAATAAAGATCTCGGTTGTATAGCTTATCCCAAGCTATGATGTGAATTTTGCCTCGTCGCTTAAATGCGACCCAGTCAAGTTGAAACGGTGCCTCGAGACATCGATCGTAAGGCGACACGGTCCCACGTTCATTCGCAGTAAAATGAATCCACCAACAGTTGTGCGGATTGCCTTCAACAAGCTGTTTGCCGTCAGTTTTGCAGGTTTCCCCCATTAGGAGAAAATTCGGGCGTCGGATAATTGTCCCGTTGAAAAAACAACGTAAAATAGCGCGCGAAAGCGCGCCTTCTGGCTCGTTCTTCTCATACCAATCCCTGGCTATTTGTCCGACATTCACCTTTAATATTTAATTATGAAGTACATGACCGCATACGGTTGCATGTTATTATGAGTGCCGTTACCGCCAGTCGGGTTCATGGTGATTCCGGTTATTGCCGGATCAATAGTGATCCCTGTTGCGGCTAAATTTGTCTGTACCGCTCCCGTATTAAACCAGTATCCACTATCAGCTCCGTGTTGAGCTGTACTTATCGCAAAGCCAGCTAACCCGTGACTATGCGTCGGATCATGCAGAGTGTGATTATGCGGACTTTCATTGAGTTGGTGAAGATGGCTTGGTATTTCAGCCTGACTCAAAGCATGTCCTTCTTCTCCTCCTAAATAACCGAAACTGCGACCGGTGATTCCACCAACCGGTGTATTGACGTAACCAATCGGCGCGCGTCCTCGCAGATCAGGAAGATTAAAAGTATTAACGTTATCGCCGCTGCCCCAGTAGGTGCCGATCGCCGAGAAGAGGTTTGCGTATGTTGTCCTGCTTACCGGAGACCCGTCACAGATAAACCAGCCGCTTGGCGGATTCGAACCTGCGAACATATGAATCGTACCCGGTGCGATCAGGATATTGACCAATGAAGTGGCCAACTTCTGTAATGTGATTGATGCATCCTGATATGAATTGGTATCGACCTGGTGAACGCTATCTAGCAGATAGCCGACTACGCCACCACCATCGACCGTTTTCAGCCGACCATCAGCGCCTAGCCCAAGCGCTCTGGATTGACCACCGGGCCGATTAAATCCGATCGCTGGAAAATAGCTGTCATTAGCTTGATTAGCGCTTAATCCCTCGACGATCAGTCCGGAGGCTAACGCTGAACCGGAACCGACACTCGTATCGACTGTGATATCCAGTTTGCCGATGCTACTGTCGCCAGCCTTGTTAACCGGTGTATAGCCCAAGCATCCGAGGACGGCGTTGCCGGTTGTACTGACGGCAGCTCCGCTGTTTATGACCGTCCCAGCCGCAGCATTGCCGCTAGCCCCCGTGTTGGTTGCCGTAACGACATTGCCAGCCACGCTCACGGTGGCGTATTTCCCAGCACCAGCAATAGAGAAAACCAAGCCAGGCAAAATTCCAGTAACGCTAGTCATCGTGATAGCGACGTTGGAATTTATGGCCGGCACGGTGAACCCGGCAGAGGTCGTGGTCGAAATCCCTGGATCCAGATTGACAGCCTCGACTTGTCCAATTCCTATATCAGCACTCTGAATTGCCCCTGCCGCGAAAGCTCCTTTGGGGATAACTCCAGGATTGGTCACATAGAGCGTGGACCGGGCCAGGCATCCGTCCTGAAGCATGGTCGAATCGACTGAAGGTGATGTCACGAACAGCGAAGGATCGTCACTGAACTCAGTCGCCACTTCCCCTTGCTGGAATTTCAGCCGGCTACAATTTACTCGTTTGCCCGTAGACGAAAGCGTGCCGCTAGGTAACCGAATCTTGAGCAGTAATCCGTTTGCCACGTTCAGAATCGTGCTCAGGCTCAGATCAATGGTCGCAAAGACGTATCCCCAGGCTGAGTTGCCGATACTCTGCAAATTGACCGTCCTCTGCAAAGTTACGGTGTTAAAATTATTGAAGGCGTTCGCTGTCCACACTTCAAGCGTCGCCGAAAGAAGGGCGCCGGAATTGTTCTCGATGTAGCCGCTGAACGTGCAAGGCCGGCGCAGCGTGGCACTCAGATCACCGTTAATCTGTTGCCCCAAACTGCAATCAGTCACGTTAACGGCACCGTCGATCTCAAGACTCCAAAGCGAGTACAGATCCGGCACGTCAGTCGAACGTTTACAGGTTACAGCCGCGCCGTTCGGATTAACCGTCCAGTAATTGGCGTTTTGCGTCTCCACGCCAACTGGGCAACTCACTCCAGCGGGATTACTCCAGAAACTCGAATAGAAATTGCCATTCCTCAGAAAATTCTGGTCTGTAATCGGCGTTTCGATCGAGAGTGTGACCAGCGGCGTCGCAGTCAAATTCAACTTATCGACCGTGACGATGTCCGTCGGAGTCCATCTGTAACCTGGTTGGACAGCTACCTCTGCCATAAAATTCTAAGTATGATGTCTCGGTTCGCGAGAGTCTTCGTAATCCTCTAACACAACCGATCGGATACCGATTGAACCGACCGTGTTCTCGATCCGAAACTGGCAAAATCGACCTCTCATATTGATATCGAAGCGTTCGGTTCCTTGTTGTTCGCGCTCAACCTGGATCCCGTTATTGCCCAGCATGAATCCTTGCTGATCGGCCGGCAATCCAGGCGGATAACTAGTCTGAAATCCGACCGAATAATCTTTACGCCTATCGGTTGCGTGATCGTCGGCAAGATTAGCCTGATTCCAAGGACGTTTCCCGAATGTCTCGTACACCGTTCGGCTTTTGGTCCGGTTAGTGATTAGTGTCTTGGCGTTCGATCCATCGGTAAACGCCTGGATACTGAAATTCGGGTTCCAGCTCGAAACGTCGATACCGACTCTTGGGAAAGAATTCTGCGGGCCTACGCCGGCATACCCCCGAGTCAATACTGCAAATTGAATCTGAAACTCGCGACTGATATCACTCCCTAACAAATCCGTGCGTCCCTGTTCGAGGAGCACCACAACTCCTTTCTGCCGGTCGATCGCGAAAATCCGGCGTTCGCCGATATAGTTGGTTTTGACCAGGTCGTCGAATCTGAAATCCGGATCCCCAAACGTGTCGATGCTTTCCCAGCTCGTACTGATCAGGTTATAGACCAACAAAACGTTGTTGCGGCTGGCGTTGCGCAACGGCACGGCAAAATAAACTCGTTCCCGGCGATTGGCGGCACGTATCCCAGCCGCAGCATTCCAATTTATCGAATCGATTACGGGTTTAATCGAGTCTGAGACCGGCAACGTCGATGCCTGCGGACTGCCTTCGAAGATTTGAGAGATTTTGTAAACACCACTCGAATCCAGAAACATGATGTCGCCGGCAATCTCGACTACGCCTTTCATAGCAACCAGGCCAAGCTTCCCAGGCAACCTCTGCAATGTCGTTGCGGAGAGGTCTCCCGTGACCTTCGCTAATTGATAGATCGAGTGCGCTTTAAAACAAATCACCGTGTCCTGTACCCACGGGAACACGCGCACCAAGGTATCGGCTTCACCAAAATTGACTCGGAAATCGTTTACCGCCCATTCGTAATAGCTTTCGCCAATGTCACCGATGGCAAGTGAGTCGCGATCATGAGGAACCAGCATGCGGCTGGAGAACGTTTCCGCGGTGGTCGCATTCGGCATCGGGATCCGAGTCGTGTCCGGTGGCGAACCCTGCGACGGATCCGGTAACGTTTGCCAATAAACGCTCCAGTCACCTTTCCACATTAGTGGTGCAAGCGTGTTTCCCCGCCACATATAGAAGTTATTGAAGGCTTGCGAGAACTCGACCGGATAATTGATTACCGATGTCATCGGCAAGAACTGCGGCACTCCTGTGTCCAGTAAAAACCAGACGCCGTTCGCCGTTGCCAGAGCCAGCCATTCGGAACCGTTCGGATCGGAGTAAACGCCGACTCCGTAGATCTGGCCGAAATTTGCCGCATTGTAGGACGCTGGACAAAGGCAACCTTTCCGCGTTGTCATGCCGCCGTTCTCGAGGCGCACGTTATACGCTTCCTGATACCAGCCGGTCATCATCTGGGCCGGATCCTGAGTTTTCAGGTCCATGCCGACGAAAGCAGTATCGCCCGTAAGAGCGAGTGGCTGATCGTTGGGTTGAACCGGTTTTTCCCACCTGGCCATTTTTTAATGGACTCCTAAGAGAGGTAACAGTTGCAGAATCAGCCAGATGACGAACAAAACCAGGACCACCACTCGAACGATTTGTGTGTATGGAGCAAAGAACGGGATCTGGGCCAGGCACCACAGGAGCAAACCGATAATAATGGCTGCGATCAGAATGTGAACAATCAGCGTGATCATTGTCCTCGTTTCCTCCTTTGCTCTTCGAGTAACGCTAGCACTTTATCGTTCAGTTCCTTAATATGGTGATCTCGTTCCTGAAGCATCGAAAAGAGCCGCTGATTCTCGTCGCGCAACGTATTCACCATTCGACGAATCGAAATATAGCCGGCAACCACGGAACCAACGACAATGGCTGCACCCCAATACTGGATTGGTTGATGCGCCATATCCTCGATCAGCTTGTGTGCTTCGTCCATCCGTCATCAGTTCATCAAGCCTTTCTGTTTCTTCTCTACCCCTTTGATCTTTCCGGCATTTTTCGATGCATAGAAAACCTGTTCCCCTTTCTTCTTGCCGTACTGGTCTTTCATCGCCCCCATAATTTTCGAACCCTTTTTGGTAAGTGGCATTTCGTTCTCCTTACACAACTCGCGCCGAGTAACCGCTGAATTGTCCGCTCTGGATCGTTTGTTTATCGATCTCACTCGCGATTGCCGCATACGCCTGGTTTAGTTGATCGGGCGCCTTCTCATTCTGACCCTCGACAATCAAGGAATCGCTAAAGGCCGCCAGCGTGACGAACTGCTTGAACGGCCAGGGAATCCTGAACTGTTGCCAGTTCGAATCACGAACCGCGGGATCATACGGAGACAACGATGGCGGTATACCGGCCGCCTTCATCGGTGGCGTGTTGTTGATGTTGTTGTCCACTACACTCAAGTACGTGTCGGTGTTGTAAAAAGCAGTGTCGCCAGCGTTATAGGTGATCGTCGAATCCCAATTGTCTAGAGCAAGTCCCGTGTAGGGAATTCGGAAGTGTAACCAGATCGTGGTGGTTAATGGGCTAAGAGAGAAATTCAAACCGTCGTTGCCCTGGAGAAAATCGATCGGGATCCGGTTCTGGTCGGTGTACGGATTCTTGTTCCAGGCAGTTATACAAGTGCCTATCGAAGTGTGTTTGGGCTGCCACCATGGAATGATACGAGGATACGGTGGTTGGGTATTGGGTTGCCAGACCGCGGGATTGGATAGAGTACCGCCCACGGTCGGGACCAATGCCGTGTAGTAGCTTCGACTGCACCAATCCCAGACAATAGCGCCCGCACCGTAGCTAATCGTAGGATCGTAATCATCGGCAAATGCACGCTCCTCCGTGAAAGTGGTCTCCAAAAAATCGTACAACTCCCAGCATTCCTTCAAGCGTTCATCCATGAAGCCAAGAATCTCCCGCGCTTTATCCGGAGAAAAGTTCTGGTTATCGCCGGTCGGCGACAGTCCGACACGGCGGGCGATGGCAAAAAGGATGCTCTGTGTGCTGACTGGGAGGTTCATTTCCGGAGAATTTGCGAAATCCGCGTTGGCGTTACCGCAAATCGTTCGGCAATGGACTTGCCCGACATTCCTTCTATCGAAAGCCTTCTTATCTCTACGAGATCTGTTGCTTGCAGCTTTTGATGACGAAGGTTATTCCATTTGTCTGGACAACGTTGATAAGCGGCAGCCATGTTTTGACTACGACTCACATAACGCAAATTAAGGACAATATTATTCGATCGATTGCCATCGATGTGGTCAACTTCCTTTCCAACCGGACATGGACCAGAAAACGCTGCCAAAACTAATCGATGGATTCCAAAGTCTTTCCTTTTTCGATCTTTTGTTAGCGGAACTAAAAGGTAACCATCAGGATTTTGGTGCGAATTTAGTACTCTTCCGGTACGTCGTCCCTGTCCGCTAGCCACACTTCGAACACGCCCCCAGTTACTAACTTCGTAGTAACCTTCATAGCCGATTACTTGTCGCCAGATTTCGAACAGTTCTATTTGTTCCCAAGTCATCGATATCCGACCATTATTTTTTTAGAGCGTGACTTCACGCGGACTTCTGGATTGTCGCGCTTGTATGCCTTCACAAAATCCTGATCATTCCATATATTCCTACCATATCGGTGGATCCAATGCCAGAACGCTGTCAGATCCACGCGCATATGGCATTCGCCTATTCCGTCGAGGAAGACCTCGTCGAGTTGTTCAGTGGCAGCAGCAATTCGCCTTTGACTGGCAAAAGCGAGTTCCCGTTCAGCTTCGAGTTCGTCGGTGATTGATTTAACGAATCCTCTGAGGAACTCTTCGCCATGAACTGCCACCAAGTCGCGGGCAAAGTCTTCCCACCCCGTGATTTCTTGCGCCATTTATGCATGTTTCCAACGTTCTCCACGCAGGATCTTACCAATAGTGGAGCGATTCACTCCGAATTTCTCGGCAATCTGTTGCTGTATAAATCCCTGCCATGCATGGGACCATCGTGTAGAATGGCCCACATACATGCAAGTATTTTCTCCAGTTATGCAGTTGGAGCAACCTTCCCAAGTCCCAGTGGATTATACACTACCAAACCAGCCACTGCATCAACGTAGCCTCTAGGTCCGCCACCGAGGTTCGGATTTTCCTGATAACCAGGCATCCGATTGTACCTCAACTCCAGCTGGTCCCAATCGACGAAATAGCCACGCCCATTGATCACGTTTTGAACAGCAGAGTTAGCTGCCAGGAATAATGATAGTATTAACTTAACACTTCCAAAATCCCCTTGCCAAAAATCGACTGTCGCGATGATCGATTTAGAGCTCGCATCCTGGTTATACCTGCGCAGCGGCACGGTAGTAACCGCACTCGGCACCCAGGCTGCATAGGAAGAAAACTGTTGTTTCAAGTTAATCCCGCACAACAGGTCAAAATCCTTCTGTTGCCCAGTCTGCAAATAGATCGCAGCCATCGCACCGTTGATATCGCTTTCCAGCGTGTTCACGGTGGTCTTGGTAATCACCGCGGCGGCCGGCGTCACAAAAGCGGGCGGACAAGCCGTTGCCGCATCGGTGATCGTCACCTCTCCAGCGTTTATCCAGGCGCCCAGCCCCCTGGTCAGGTACGGCACCGTTCCGTTATCGGCTTGAGAGTCCTGGTCACTACAGAAAGTAGCCTCCATGTTACGCTTAATCTGGACGATCGCTTTCTTGACCGCCCTCTGCATCTCACCGCGTTTCCCGATTCCTGCCACGTCAGAGACGTTCTGCGCAAAATCCGAGACCATAAAGGCAGAACGCCACTTCTGAATGCGTCCGTGCGCCTTGGCCCTTTGTGAGGCAGGGTTAACATAGTCCGTGGTAGCGACGTCTACACCGTCTACAATACCCCCCAGGGCTACTGCAGCGTAGGCATCCATTTGCCAATCGTATAAGGTATTGGCCGGTTCAGTGCCTTTAGGCACCATTGAAGAGAAGGGAGTGTCCTTATAATCGACCATCGCGATCACGTCCGCGAAGTCCTCCCTGCGGCCCACCTGGACCGGTTCAGTTAATAAAGCCATTTTTGCTAGTTACTATCTGCTAGCACTTCGCTGCGCAGCCGCGCCATCAATCAGGGTATCGACAAATGAGTTAAAAGCCGCATCCGGATTCTCCTGAAAGGCAGCTGTCAAAGCCGCACCGCTCAGTGCTCTTGATTGAGGAACCTTGGGAGAGGCAGCCGGGGCAGGAGTCGATAGAGGTTTCTGAGCAGAAGCTGGAAGTTGACCGTTTGAGCGGTTCTTAGCGCGATCAAGACGAATTTTCTGACCTACAAGCGCGTCTCCGACAATCAGGTCTGCATCAGGATATTCGGCGAATAATTTAGGAAGCGCCGCCCGCCATACATTATAGATCTTATGAGGTTCGGTTCCTTCCTTGTATATCGCCGGATATTCCCTGTGAGCATCCACGTCGAAGAGTTTCTTGGCAGCGATGAATTTTGCGCGTTCCGGTATGTGCTTGGAAGTCATTATCTCGGCATCCGCGAGATAACCCTTCACCTCTTTCCCATCCGCCCATCTCGTACCACCCTTACCATCAGGTACTTGGCCGCCATCAAGATTCTGATAACACCAAGCTTTTGCTTGCTGGATGTCATTAGCCCTTTTGGACAGGGCTGCTTCAGTCTCAATATCAGCCAATGGGTTTTCAGGAGTCGGCGCGATCGGTGCCGGCGCCTGATACTTGGCTTTTAAGTCAGTTAACTCGGCCTCAAGAGCGTGAGCACGTTCCTCCGCACTTTTCCGTTTCGCAGTCAGTTCGTCGATCCGTTTCTGGACTTTCTCACTGACAGAATCGTCTTTTTTGGCTTCTTCCGGTGGCTTTTCCTCTTCAGGTTTAAGCCCTTCTGGAATCAGATCCTCTAGACTCTCCGTTGGAGCAGTCTCTGGCGCGGCCGGTTCCGTTACGACCTCGCCTTTTGGTGGCTCCGTCTTCCCAGCGTCGTCTTTAGGTGTTCCATCGAACAAACCCTTCAACTCTGGGAGTGTGGTAAGCAGACTATCGACATCCGGCTCTGGCGGAGCTGGAGTTGCCGGCTTTTCAACAGTCTGGGAGGTCTCTCTCTCCTCTGCCATGGTTCAAAAACCAAGAAATCGCTCTAAATCTCGTCTCCAGGGCGTTTTAAGGCCGCCCAGACGCCTTTAAACCCTTTTTCTGCCCCTAAAAGTGGTAAAAATCAAGCTGATTCGATACCACGGACTTTTGTGACCGTTCACATTTGACCGTACAGCGCGTTTGATGAGGTGGGCTGGTAGATTATACCCCCCCAGAAAATTCAGTTTTCTGGACCTGGCTCCGGTCCTGGGTGAAATTCAGACGGTTTGGAGCGCAGAGTCTCCAGGCCGCTGATCACGTAATCAGCGTAAACGCTCCAGCCCTGATAAAATGCCACTAACCCAGGCTTTTCGAACACGTTGTCGTTGCGAAGCATCGACTCAGCTTTAAACTTCGCCTCGATCAAGACCTGCTGTACCGCACCCCATTGCCGATCGTTGATCTCGCGCAGGATCTGGGGCAAAAGCTCAGGCGCAAAGTCCGCTCTCTCGACGATACGGACGATCGGCACTTCTTTGGCTAGATTACTTTTTAGTGGCAAGCGTTTGCCGTGGTGGTGGCGCAGGAGCGTTTTTCGGAGGGACGGGCGGGATCGGCGTGGTCGGCACGTCAAACGTCCCGCTAGGCACCGGCTGCGAGTAATTGATATCCGCCCGCCAGTACCATTGGAACAGATAGATGTTTGTGCCTTTAACCGGCATCGCTAGCTCACTGTCAGCTCGACCGAGTTGCTCAACTGTCCGTCCGCATTGCGAACCTGGACCTCAACCGTTCCGGCCGCCGCGATAATGGCATCATCAATTGCCGCACTCGCGGTTGTCGACTGGTCCGCGCCGGCGGCTATCACCACCGCATCAACAAATCCGGTGCCGGATACATAAAGGATAAAACCGGTCGTCGCAGCAGTAACGCCAGTCGGAGAAATCGAAGCAATCACAGGTGCCGGCGGCGTCACGCTCGCAGCCCCCGCTCCGTACACTTTCTCGCACCATTGCTTAAATCCTTCGTCGCCTTGCCAACTGTTCGGACACGAAGCCATCAGATCCACCAACGCCTGCTGGTCCTTTGGTTGCTTCACGTCCGTAATCACGTAATCGCCACCGCCAATCGCCGGCTCCGTATAGGCGGGAGTTTCCTCGTGGACCGTGTCAGTCTCTTCGCTCATATGCTTTTTGGTCTTGTGTTTTTTGTGCTTCATTTAAACGGGCTGGGCCTGAACACTGATGTAACCGTCGGTCACGCTAATCTGGTCCCCCGGCGCACTTACTGCCGCCCGAACGATATGTCCGGCTTCGAGCAATCCCTGATATGCCGAGTTTCCTTCGCCAGCGATCATGATCGATTGTCCTCGATCCATTAATCCGCCGGAGTCGCCTTTATCTAGTTGGACCATGAGTGTACGCTCGACGACGACAGTGTGCTCTGCACTGGCGTGCACGTCGACGTTGACGATTGCGCGATGGGTGAGCGCCATACCGTTGGGTGCATCGGTGAAAAGGGACGAGTTGCCGAGAGTACCGATCTGTTGCAACTCGAGTTGGTGTGTTGCTCCGTCACCGGGATGAGTCTGAGGTCCGAAATAGGCGTACCACAAACCGACAGCACTGACTAAAGGAGGAGGCGTTTGCATAAGATTTTCCATTCGCGCTAGTCGGTGTAAAGGTTGACCGCGTTACTGATCACGCCGCTCAACTGTACTGCGCTGATCTGAACTACTGAACCGGGAGTAGAAATCAACGCAGGCGTAATCGTCACCTGAAACGAGCTTGTGGTCGGCGAAATGGCCGTTAACTGCGTGGCGACAATCTGGGCCTTGACCGTCGCGACATCGAATCCAGTCCCGGTCAACGTCACGGTCACACTCGTATTGGCTTTGACATGTTTCGGCGTGACCTTGGTCAAGGTCGGAGGGCTTGTCTGAGGCACACTGCCTAAAGCCTGATTGTACAGACTGGTCGTCCACTCTAAAAAACCAGGGTCGCCCGACCAGGGTCTCGGACAACTCGACATGATATTCGTCAACGGAGGATTGGCTAACGGTTCAGGCGAAAGATCTGTTCCCGCATTCGACAGTTCCGCTACCGCATTTGCCGGTTCATGATATTCAAAGCTCATCGTCTTCTCCGAATATCGAGTTCAGTTGTCGGATGCGTCCCACTCGACGGTTTACCTGGCCGGCTGCCTTTCTGCCCGCTCCGGATATCAAGTGCAGTAGTCGGATGAACTTTCGTTTGCGGCCCAGACTCATCGCTCCTGGGCGCCTGAGTGCCACGTTGAAATTCCGGCGGACTCTCCGGTAATTGGTCCGGTTCCAGTACATTGCCGGGATGCGCCGGTTCCGTGTTATAATCGTTCTTGTCCATACTCTTTTAGATCGTCAATATTCTCGTTTAACAGTTCTCTAATAAAACGATCGGCAATCGACAGCGCACGTTTCGCGTCGGTCTCACCTCCATAATGGCGCAGCGCCACATCCAGCCGGATCTGGTAGATGCTCTTCCCGTAGGTTTCCAGTATCTGATGCTTCGTCATCATCCTCCGCCACCAGATTGACCATAGGTACCGCCGCCCATTAACGTGCTTTGCGGAGGTGCGGGACCGACTCCAGAAAGATTTTGAATCGGTCCAGGTGAAACGCCCAACTTGCCAGTCACGGCATTTTGCTGTTGTTGAACTTGAAATTGCAAATTCTGGACACGTCTCTGGAGTAACTGCAACGAGATCGGGTTCTGTCGCAAAGCGTCGATGTACCCCTGCTGACTGACCGTATTCTGGATTACCTGCAACCGCAATTGCGCGTTCTGTCCAGAGGTATAAAGCGGCGGTTCGATCCCGTCCGCGATTTTCGAGAGTTGCGATTGCTCGTCATTAATCTCCTGTTGAGTAACCGCGGCTTGCGGCTGAATCAACTGCCTGGCTAACGCCGGATCAAGCGCCCGTGCCGCGTACATCGTCAGGCCCGCACGATCCAGTACGCCAGCCGCGTCCGTGGCAACTAACATCTGCTGAATCAGGTTTAACTTTGCCGTGACAAATTCCTGGTTCAAATCTTTCGCGTCATATTCGAGCACCAGGTTCAGGTTGCGCTGGATACTTTTCCTATCCCGTTGCGGGATCGCCGCCGGATCGCCCGCAGCCGTTACCCAGTCCTCATCCGGCAGGTACTGCATGCATAACTGGTAAATCTGGACATGCACCATTCGCAACTCCGCCAGCCAATCGTCCACTAAGCGCTGCTGTTTGCGTAAGACCTTGTTAGTGTCTACCCCTTCCATGTTGCGCCCGAAATAGTTAGCCAGATCCTGGCGAATACTCATCTCGGTCTGGTAAGTGGTCTGATCCAAGGGCGGTGGTGGCAACCAACTTAGCTCTCCCGGCCGCATCACGCCTAACTGCGCACGCGGCCCAAGCTTGTATTGCTGGCGCCCTCTGCCCAACGGCACTTGCAAGGGGGGCAATGTCGAAATCGCGGTCCTATCATTTCTGGCATCTTTCTGAAACTTGATCTCAGCTTGCGCCGTCATCGCAATGTCACCAATCCCTCTGGACTCCAGAACACTCCGCGAGCGCTTTTCTCGCTCGCACAAGACAAAAGGATATTTCCCGTGCAGATACGGCAACGGCAATTGCCGGCCCAGCCGGTCGAAGTTCGGGTGAAAAATACTGACCTCAATCTGGCGCCGGTTCTTGGAATCTTCTCCGCGATGAAAAGCATAGTAGACCTCGCATAGCTCCTTCATCTCGTCCACGTATAGCCGGTCCCTGAACCGAAAGAGCGTCTGTAACCCAAGATTCAAGAGTGCCGTGCTCCCGGCTCGCTCGATTATCTCAGTGGTAAACTCCGGATCCCAACCCTCGTACCGGCTACGATCGATTACCGCCGTTTTCGGAATCACGTCCCGCCTCACTATCCACGGCAGCCGCTGAAGATCGTAAGTGTTTCGAAAAAAGAAAACGTCCTGGTACGTCCTCAAAGCCGTGACGCACGGGCGATTCTCTTTCACATACGGCCGTTCATAACTAAACTGCCCTTGGGCACCTAACATACCCAAAGCTTCGGTCGCGTTGCGCGCCACCCGATCAATCGTGTACGGAGTCGGTTTGGGCGTTGGTCCCGCACTCTTCGTAGTCGGATCAATCACTTCTTCTGGCGTTTGCGCTGGACTGTTCAGATCCGGAAAATAGGCGGACAACATCTGCGCCGCCCCCATCATGTCGGATTGGGAGAGGCGCCCTTTGTTCCGCATCAAGTATTCCAAGAAACTCCCCAGCTGCGGATCCATCTGCGCCATCGCGAAAAGATCCTGCAAACTCACCGTCACCACCTCACTGTCAAAGTCCAGGTACCAATCCACACCCATAACGCTTGAGCCGTAATGCTGGCGCCATTGTGCAGCGAGCGTCTTTTCTCGCTCAATCTCTTCCGCCAAGAGGTTGCGCATCACCCAGTCTAATACCGCCGTTGTGCAACTGGCCTGTTCCTGGTACAAGCTATTACTCGGCACGGTCTGCATATGGCAGTTCTTCGAAGCCGTTAACATCACGTCCACATCGTCGTTGATCAGGTCATCAATCGTGTACGGCCTGATGTCGGAGGCACCTTCCCATGGAAACACCTCTTTCCCAGTGTTCGCACTCCATTTCCTGCCGTCATACGTCTGGCCGGCCCAACGGCAGTACCGCGTATCGTCCAAGGTCGAAATGAAACTGATGTAAGTGGATGCCTCTGTAAGTGACCACGTAAATGAACGCCTCACTTCAGCAAAATTCACGGACTAGTCCTCCTGGCGTCGTTCACTTTGCTACTCCGTTTATTGTGACTCTGTTGAATTGGAGTCGCCCAGCGGCAATTTTGTGGACAATAATCGCCGTTTGGATCGATTCTGTCCAGTGTCATTCCAATTGGCCGTTCGCCCATATCGGCTAGAAAGCTTTCGAATCGATCCCAACGTTGGCACACCTTGATGCCGCGCCCACCGTAGCGTGAATAATTCTGGTTGCTGAGTCCATTACAACGTCTCTTCATGGACTGCCATGAACAATAGGTTGGAGAGATTTTTCCGCGTTTGCTATGAAGATGATTAGCAGCAAGACGGCAAACATTTGAACAATGTTCGTAACGTTTACCTGCTTTCCCTGACTTAGCTCTAAAGGGACGTCCGCAAACAGAACAATTTAAATATGGACTGCGGAATCTCGCAACATTGTAACAGGCAAGCGAGCAATACTTTGGAGTCCGGTGTTTGAGTTGCGAAGGATGAACTTCAAAAATAGTTCCGCAAATAAGACATTCGCACTTCAGGAGTTCTATCATAAGGGATCGCAGCCAATTGGTTCCACCAATTGAAAGCTCTGCCCCACGTCCATTAATCCCGCCAACGCCATGTACCGCAGACAATCGATCGGATCCTTGCATGCCCCCAGCTTTTCATCGCGACCTGTCCAAACGCGCAGCGCGAAGATCACCGCTTTACACTCACTCGAAATATAGAGTTTTGCTTCTTTACCATTTCCTGTGTCATGATCCAATAACGAATTGATCAGGCTTACCCCTTCCTCTATCGGATCAAGCGGCGCCGGCGCAAATGCCAACTCTAGCGCCGCACACTCCTCAATTACCGTCGTCGCCGCGTCCGCCTTTAAATTAGGCGTGTTCCCAAAACGCGAATCCATCCACCGGCAGATTACTTCCTCTCTTTCTCCATCCTCACCTGTCTCCAGTCGTCTAAGCTCCTCGACGTACCGCTCTAGCCCCCAGCCGTAGCTGGTCTGCCCACTCCCAGCCCGCCCATCCGCTTTTCGCCCGTCCGCTTCCGCCCACGGCCCAGGATCACCTACCCCAGGTATATACACCCCTTCACACGGCCACTCCCGGTAGACAAAGTGCCGTCCCCGCGCATCCACCAGTACCCACACCATAAACCAGTTCCGCGCATTCGCCGGATCCACAAACTGATACCGGCTGCCCTCGCGAGGTATCCGCTCAGGCTCCAATACATGCACGTTCTCCCTGAAACGCGGAAACCTCTGCACTATCGCCTTGGTCGGTATCCCGTACGCCCGCGTCTTGATCTCGCTCTTGGGCGCATCGCAGAGCGTCGCCTTCATCGTTTCGTACCCACCAAACGGGTTATCCTCACTGTGAAAATACACAATGCTCGATCCCCGCCTCACACACCGCTGCACCTTAGGCACCTTCTCCCCAAGCAACTCCGCCCATACCCACGAAATAGTCCGCGCCCCATCAAGAAATTCGCGCACCGCTGGGCTATACCCCTCTATCGGCGTAAAAGTAATCAGCAATATCCCCGCACGCGTCACCAACCGGTACCGCAACGTCTCTATCCAAGAGAGCGGCACCAACTCGTCGCACCAGATCAGGTCGCAATCCCCACCCTCAACCACCGTAATGTCCTGCGCGTAATTGCGAAACACGCACTCAGAGCCATTCGGCAGAATGAATTTGTTCTCCGAAAAACCGTTTTTTTGGGTGTACGAAATGTTCTGCACCTGCCCCTTCTTTAACCCCTTGTACTCCAGTGGAATGTAGCGAAATACTATGGGTTGCTGCATCTCTACAGAGTTCGATTCCGTAGTCTGCAAACACCACACTCTTTTCTTCTCCCCTGCTTCTAGTACCTCAACTACCTTCCGGCCCGCGTATTCGCTCTTAGACGCTCTGTTCCCACCAGTAATCAGTATCTCCCGTTGCCCTTGCCCTAACTCCTCTTCCACCTTCTCCCATACACTTGGCCGATACCCATATCGCCATGGGTCTTGGTGCTCTAACTCAATCAATTGATTGCGCTTGAGTAAATACGCCTTTACCGCTTCAGGATCCCGTTGACTGTCCTCGTAACTAGGTAGCGGATACACCGGATGGGGTAAGATTTTCACCTCACGTCCTTATAAGTGCTATTACTCATTAGTAACTGAATAGTATGTATACTAATCCCAAACCGCTCCGCAATAAACTTCCTCCTAAATCCTTCCCTCCTCATCTGCCTAATCAATATCACCTGGTAGTCCTCTAGCTTCCTAGTCCTCTTATTGTTACTACTCACCACCGCCCTCTTAACCTTGGCTGCTTGCCCTTATATATCCACGGCTTTATATATTCCTCCTCTACTCTAGGCTCCTCCATTTTGAACTTCATCCCCCTCATCCATTTTACATTCCTCTTCACGTTAACTATACATACCCGCCTCTCCGCCAACTCCCAATACTCGCATACCACCATCCTCGGGTTCGGACCCACCCGCACCACCCGTAACTCACGCTCTATCCCACACCTTGGCTCTATTGCCCCAGTCCCCACTCCCACGGGTGCTTCAACCACCTTCTCTTCCCCAAGTTCTTCCAACCGTTTTAACCCCAGTTTTTCAGCTCTCATGCCAATATCCCAAAATCATGCGCCGACCCCTCAATCAAATACCCACTTTAATCAAACACTTTGCCACCTAGCGCCTCTCTTCCACACCACCCCTGATACATGACAGCGGACCAGGCTCCAAAATCGCTTAAATCACCTCCGGCTTTTCTCAACTCGGCCCCCTGCTCTTCCCAGGCTCCTTCTCCGCCGGCGGCTTCGCGTCCCTCCCACCTGCCGGCCCTCGCCACTTCGTCATACCCACCTTCCCTGGCTCCCCATACCCTCCCTCATGCAACCTACCCTTACTCGGATTACCTCTCCTCTGCACCTGCCCACTAGGTATGTCCCCCACTCCAGCTTCTCCTCTACTCTTCTTTGGCATATCTGTTCCTCCATCTTTTAATTAATACTTCTACTACTGTCTTGTTCCTGCCTCTTATCTGATTACACCTTAAACAGCACCCTACTACGTTCCCTGCCTGATGCCCTATATCCTGATCCTTCCTATCTAATCCTTGTTAAAAAAAAAATTTCTGAACGTTAGGACCGGTCGCGCTTCTTAGCTCCCGGGCGCCTCGATCCCCCTCCCCCCCTCTTAGCACTATCACTATGATTCGCTTTCACCTTGCTAGCGGAGGGTGACCCTCCTTTGTGGCTCGATTGTGGCATTTTTATAGGCTTTTGACCATTCCGACTTACTTCAAGCCGGCGCCAGAGCCTGGCATGTGCAGTCCGCGGAAGAGGTCGACCGGTTAAGAACGGAGAAAGGTTCCGATATGCAAAGTTCTGTCCATCCACGGAAGCAGCGTCCAAGGCAAGTTCTGCAAGTGGCAAGGAAGCTTTTGGGAATTGACCAACCGGAGGCACCGAATTCCTCGTTGCGAGGGTAACGCTCATGACCGTTTGGATTGGTTTTGATGACAACCAGTTCGTAACCGAGAAGCACATAAGGCAGAACGGTGAACAAGGTAGCGTAATCGGAGTAAACGGCGTAGAGGGCGACGTTGCCTTTGCGGCCGATTTGGGAATAGGAACGGCCGGGGGATTTGAAGTGGATAGGGAGCTGGACGATTGATTTGGTTTGTTTCTTCATATTGCGTTGTATTTTTAAGGCGTAAAGTTATGAGACCAATCCCGAATTCAGTCTCTAGTCTCATAACATCCCCGTAGGGGTTATGATATGAGACCTGAATTCTGGTTTCATAACGTCTTTTGAGACCAATAATGATACTTTTGGAGTTGTGAGAATTTAATAAGGAAGAAGCGGTTTGAATGAACAGAGGCGTAAAGGGATTGGTCGAGGGAATAGACTTGAGGGAGGAAGCGTTGGCAAGAGTGAGGGAGTCCGAAAATATGGATTTCCAGAGGCAGGCTAGGGAGCAGGGTTGGGATGGGATTGACCATTGTTTTCTGAGCAATATTTGCTTGTTAAACCGTAGCCGAAAGCGTTTTGGAAGATTGAGCCATTGGCTTTAGCTACTGCGAGTTTTCGCGCCAGGGTGGCTTTGGAGATACCGAAAGCTTTATGGGCGCGTGAGAGGAAATCGTTGAAAGAGATGGTATCGTCGGCACTGAGGAGTGCGCAGAGTTGGTCTGGGGTAATTTTATCTTTGCGACCGGTTTTGGCTTTTGTTTTGAGTTGATCGGTATCCAGGGCTGAATCGATTTGGAAGCGAGGGAACTCCCAGCGCAGGGCGAGTGGATCCAGCGGAGGGAAGGAGCGCAGGAGAAAATCGGCGGCGAAGCAGTTTTCTTCCTCGAGATCGGTGATGGTGATGAGGCAATCAGGGAAGCGCGCCCAGACGCCGGAACCGCTGAAGCGGTCTTCAGGGTCTTTTTCGCTTTGGTTACCTTTGGAAAAATGCTGGGTAAGGGCGATGGCGCAATTAAGGACGCTTCCGAGGGCGAGGAATTTATTTAAGAGTTCATTAACGGCGGCCTGATCGTTTTCGCTCCTGCCGCCTAGCAGTCGATAAACAGGGTCAAGGCTGAAGACGGCGGGATTATACTCAGCTAAAAGCTCAGGGAGAGTTTCGAGCTCATCGATAGCAAAAGGTTTACCGCGGAGGCTGGCGAAGCGCATATTATCGCAGTTACCTTTGAACCCTGCCTGGCAATAAGCATTGTGGATGGTTTCGAAGCGGCTGCGGACATCGGAAGGATCGAGTTCGAGGTCAAAGTGGACAACCAGACCTTTATGGCACTTGAAACCCAGCCAATCGAAGCCGTTGGCGATGCAATAGAGCAGATCCATGCGCGCCCAGCTTTTCCAGCGTTTGGATTTGCCACCGACCAGTAGCAGATCGCCGCGGCGCAGGAGGTGTTCAATAACCACTGGAGGATGGAACTCTGGCATTTCGGCTAACAACTGGATAACGATTTGTTGAAGATGGAAACGCTTAAGGGAATCCTCGAAGTCCATTTCATAATCCTTGTGCCTGGGCTGGTTTAAAGCGGAGTTGGACAACTGTTTTATCGAAAACGTCTTTTTCGATCCACAAGGATATCTGATAACGTTTGCCCTCGATTTGGCCTGGGCCGATAAAATCGGGATCTAATGAACCGGAGCGTTTTTTGTAGAAGTTATCTTTGAGCAGTGCGGTGCCGCCGCTAAAGCGCAAAATGGGTGGTTTTTGGGTAGGTGAAAGTGGACCGCGTAAGAGGGCGTAGTCTTTGAGTAACTCGATATAATAATCGATTAAGTCGCGAGTAGCGCGTGTCTGGTGTTCTGCTAATGCGTAGATCTCGCTCAGAGCCGCTTTTTGTTCAGGGGAATAGCGTTTATTTTGTTGGCTGAGGCAATCGAGGACGGTCGGGAAATCGGCCATATTCAGCTCACTGAAAACCATATTAATAGCGGTGAGCAGGTCGGCGCAGAACGGCTCTGGGAAATGAACATGAGGGTCCAGATGCCGCAAGATGACTGGGAGCGCAACGTCGGGGAAATGCCACGCCAGGCTAACAGTTGAGCGTTGGATTTCCGGGGCATAAAGGCTAGAGTCGATTCCTTCCATGGAAACTCCTGAGTGCTTCGGTTTTTTTCAGATTATTGAAGCTATTGGAGTGGTGGCGGCCGTCTTTAAAACCGGCGTGATAGCCTAACTTAAAACCGACTGCCAGCATGGAGGCGCCCAGGGCGATTAAAATAGCTAGTTGTGCGAGGATCTGGATTAAGTCGGTCATGAGGATAGTTTGGGTTTAGAGCGTTCAAGTTCGGGCGAGTACTGCTTGAAGGTGATGAGGTCGGTGAATATCTGGTTAAACTCTAGTTCGAGGCGTTTGCCTTTGATTTGGGCGGCTAGTCCGTAGCGTTCCTGGAGGCGCGGGACACTGATTTCGGTAGCGGCGAGGAAATCGGCGATATCGAGCCGGGCCTCTTTCCAGGCTTCAAAAGCGCGCTCTGTGTCGGCGATCTGGCGCATTTTCTTGCCATTGCGCAAGTGCCAGCCTGGGAGGGAATCGGGATTGTTGGACAGGAGAGTTTTGTAGGCTTCTTCGAGGGTTTTAATGATTGCTTTGGCGATCTTGATTTGGTCGAGGAGTTGGGCGCCCCGTTCGCCAAGGGGAAGAGTAAACTGGCCGGCATCGAGGCGTTCGGCCAGTGTAGGGAAATGACCGACTAGTTGGCGTGCCTCTTCGCAATTTGACACTGCGGGACAATACTGGCACCAACGGCCCGGGATCCGCGGTGCGAGCGGATAAGCGCATTGGATGATTGATAGGCGCAGGAGGCGAAGCGCGAGTTCGGCTTCTAGTTCGTCATAAGTAGCGATTGATATCCGCTCTGCCTGGTTGGGGATCAGGAGGGCTACGGTGTAATGCTTGATTTGGGGGTAATTGAACCGGAAAAGTGCGACCAACTCACGCATTTGATCATTGTGGCTGGCTGGATCGGTCTGGCCGTAGAGGGTTTTCGCGTCGAGGATGAGGGCGCGAGTATCCAAGGTATAGGCGCAATCGTATTGACCGCTGGCTAAAGGCGTGAGTCCGTCATGAAGCCAGAGGCGCACTTCGCGGCCGAGTAATTGCGTGTCCCTGATTTGGTTGCCGGCCCAATCTTCTAAGACCATGGCTTCGAGTCGCTCAAGTTCGATCAGAGTCTTTTGTTCCTGGCCGGCGAGGTTATCGATTTGTTGGCCGGCCCAAGCAGCGTGGACGCGAGTACCGCTGGCGGCATCGACGCTTTGCGGTATTTGGGTTAAGAGTCCGCGCTCTCGGAGTTGGTCAATAAGGTTCTGGGATCCGGTGCAATTGCGGTTACGGTTTGCCTGGGAAGCGGATCTCAAGTTTAAGCGTTCGGAGTCCATAGGGGGAGCGGTGAGAGAACTGGCGCGTTCACATTGGTATCTCGTCTTGGCTTGGGTTTTTAGAGCGTTCCTCGCTCATCCGGCGCACGGCATTATCCCAATCCTCGAGCACTCGCCGGAGGGCGTGATCGGAGAGTTGGTTGACGGCGATGAATTTAGGATCGGCGAGTCGCACAGGGACGAGGATGGCGATAAGTTCGGAGGGTTTAAAACCGGCGGCGCCAAGCTTTTCGGAGACAGCTTGAGCGAGGGTTAGTTTAGGAGGGGCCGCAGAGGCCGGCGCTTCTGTTTGTTGCTCTGGCTGCTTTTGGCTTGTTGTTTGTGGTGTTGTTAACGCCGGCTCTACGGGCGAAAAGGGTTCATTATCCTGGGCAACTTCTTTTGGTAGCCGGCCACGTGGGCGCTGGGTAGCAGGTTCGGCAACGACAGCTTTGGCAGGCACTGCGTTGGCGAACCCGGGTTCTGCAAGGGCATCGCCGTCATCGTCGCGCTCGATCATGTCGCGACTTTCGGGCGAGAGCGGCAGCATTTTGGCGTGTTTACGGAAGACGCTCTTGCGAGCCATAGCGTCCCAGTCGGTCACCCACGGGCCTTTATTTGGCGTTTTAGAGCGTTTACGCACGGCCTCGATTTCGCCGATGGTCATCTCTTCAAATTCCTGGCTGCCGTCTGGGAGGCGTACATAGGAATAGGCGAGTATTGGTATGCCGCGGTCGCCATGGGCGCGTTTGTGGCGCAGATGCTGATCGGTGCCTTGTTCGGCATCGTACTCGTCGCGAGTATAGACTACGTCGCAGTGGAGGCTTGAGACATCGTGGTTCCGGCGCAGGACTTCAGCGATTCCTTTGTAATCGACAATCAACGTGCACTCGGAGCCGTAGGGAATCAGGTGGCTGCGCCGACCATCTGGTTCGAGGCCCATGGTGCCGAGTTGCAGTAGACAATTGAAGAAGCTTTCCTGGGTACATTTGAGCAGTTCAGGGTTGCGGTGAACGGCTTGGAACGCGATCCGGACGAACCGCTCTGCACTCATGGTCTTGGGCAGGAGTGCGGAGAGTTCCCGTTTAAAGGTCTCTCCTTGCAGCCAATCTTTGAGTTCTTTGCGTGGATTTGTCTTAGCTAATTCAGTTGTCATAAATATTTGCGGACCATTTCGATGGCTTGATAGGCACTCTCTGGGACGAGAACTTCATGTTCGAGGTCGGCGAGCAGCCCGATTGCCTGGACCTGGGTATCAGAGAATGTTCCACCTGGAACTTTCATCTCGAGCAGGAGCGTTTTACCGCCTGGCAACCAGATGGAGTAATCGGGATGACCGACACGGATAGTTGTGGCTTTATCGCTGCGCGGATTGACCGGCCAGAGTTTGCGTTCGGCCAGGCGCAGGTTCAGCCAGTTATTAAAGATCTTCTGCTGCTTGGTTTCCTGGCCTTTTAGATCGGGTGCCGGCGCTCTGGCTAAAGCTTCCGGCGTGTCATCGGGCGTATGGTCCGCCTGATCAGCGGGCGACATAAGGTTCCAGATCCGTCTGGGAACGAGAGCCATTAAAGTTTACCGATTGTGCGAGAGGTTTTGAACTTATTGATCTCTTCCGGATCCCAGCGAATGATATCGCCTGGCATGCGGACACTGGGTAAAATTCCGAGTCTGCTCCATTTCCAGATGGTGCGTTTTGTAACACTGAGCAGTTCGGCTACTTCATTGACTTCTAGCAGTCTTTGGAATGACACACCTGACATAGAGCGTCCTTAAATGTGCTTGAACACATAGCACACAAGTGATGACACGTTATCCTATGCAAGATGCACGATGCACATTACGCAATACAAAAACGATAACTTTGCGTATAGTTTGCGTATAGTTTACGTACCGAATGCGATACGATTGCGAACCAGTGAAGCGGCTGAAATTTTTGTTATTTTCGCTAGACAACTTTTGCCGCGTTATTTAGCAATCGTTTGCGTTCTTCCTTGTTCCATTTGGTCGGTCCATGAACGATTTCCAGTAACTGGACCGCAGCCGCAGTCTTTCGGGCAGTAGCCATGTCAAAGTATTGATCCCGCAAGCGACGGGAATGGCTGTCGATGATAGAGAGGTGTGCGTAATACTTCTTTTCGGCAAGCTCTTTGATTAAGGTTTCACACTCGTCGAAAAGCTTACTCGCCTGCCGTGGCGTAGGACGTTCCTGAGTGTCCATAGATTCATTCAAACCATACATTAAACAAGACAGGCAGTGAACGTATTTTATTAATGCATTTTGGCTACGTTCGGCTACACTGAGATGACGGAAGGCTAAATTTCTTTTGTCGTTGAAACGATTACAGATGAATCCAATAGGTAATATGACTTTTGGTGATCCGGTGATGCGATCACTTGGAACGCTGAAATTACCGGAAGAAGACGTAAATGATTTTCAGGAAGCTTTGCGCGCTTACGGTTTTGACAGCAGTGCCGGATTCTTGCGTCGATGCGCTTATGCGCTGATCAGGCACAACAAGAGTGGAGACAAGCTTCTCCAGCCGACCAGTTTCCAAATTCAGCGATCGGCATTCCATGAGCAAGCTTGAGCGGTTCGAATTGGCGGTGCGCGAGTTGATCGAGGCACTGGGTGATTTGCCGCTGGAGGTGGCTGAAGACGCGGAATACCATGTACTGGGAATTCTGGAGATTGCGCTAGATCGGCGCGCCAGAAAGCGGGTCGATCGATGGGCGAAAAATCTGTCGAATTAAGCGATGAGGAAATAGCGTGTTT